>OHGR01000388.1_pt1 | contig 21790 bp, 14 predicted proteins | sample 1567911 | NCBI WGS metagenome assembly OHGR01 (sample SAMEA3879552, study PRJEB24766) | human gut metagenome | biome: human-associated habitat; feature: feces | place: USA | collected 1985/1987
ATGCAGATGATCGGACGAATGATTCTTGTGATTCTTTTCATAATGCTGTCTCCTTGCCGCGCTGGGATAGCGGCGCAGCTCAAAATGTCATCGATTTGTTTCTTGTAGCGAAAAGAGAACAGCGCAGCTTCGGGGCGAGATGCCCGTCCGCTGCGCTGTCCGATGTTCGCTTATAGGTTCATGTCAGCCGCTTACTTCTTGCAGCGCCAGAGGAAGGTCACGATCTGCGCTCTGGTGCAATCCGCGTCGGGGCTGAATGTGGTGTTGGTGGTTCCCTTGGTGATGTCCTCCTTGACCGCCCACAGCACCGCATCGGCGTAGTAGGCGGTGGACTTCACATCGGCAAAGGGATTGGCTGTACCCGCTGCCGGGGACTTCTCAGAACGCCACAGGAACGCGACGATCTGGGCGCGGGTGCAGGTCATGTTGGGGCTGAACGTGGTGTCGCTGGTGCCCTTGGTGATGTCATTCTCCACCGCCCACAGCACAGCGTCGTAATAATAGCTGCCCGCGGGGACGTCGGTAAACGGCATGGTGCGGGTTTCGGGCTTGGGACTGCCAGCGGCACGCCACAGGAAGGCCACGGCCTGCGCACGGGTGCAGATGCCATCCGGGGAGAAGTGGGTAGCATCGGTTCCCTGCGTAATACCGTTCCCCACTGCCCAATCCACTGCGTCCTCATAATAGCTGCCGGTGGCTACATCCACAAACACGCCGGTCTGGGGGTTGCCGTTGGCTTTCATAAAGATGACCTCGATGGTATGGGTTCTGCTGACATTCTCAAAGGTGTAGGACTTCGCCGCGCCAATGCTCTTGCCGTCAATCTTGACGTTGGCGACAGCATAGCCCTTATCCGGAGTGATGGTGAAGGTCTGATCTCTGCCCTCACGGACGCTGACATTGCCGGATGGAGAAATGGAGCCGCCAGCCCCGGCAGTTGCCTTGATGGTGTAGTAGCTGTAGCCGCTTCCGCCGCCACTGCCGCTACCGCCTTCATTGCCGCCTGTGCCGCTATTGCCTTCATTGCCGCCTGTGCCGCTATTGCGCAGAATCGTCAGCGTGTAGGTTTTAGCACCGATTCTCACGACAATGTCGGTTGTGCCGCTGTTGGGGATGGCAACGGTTGCGCTGCCGCCGGTGGACAGAGCCTGTCCGTTGATGCTCACGGGCTCGCCGTTTCCAGACACCGCTGTGACTAGCGTAGATGTTGCTCCGCTATCATTTTGCAGCGTATAGGTATAGTTTGTTCCGTTGGCGGTAAAATCGCCGAGCCCCACTGCCAGACCTTCAAAGGTCAGAAGGTCTTTACCGGGCACTGCGGCTCGCACCACTACGCGGGTGCCAAGCCGGGAGAAGGTGACGGTTTCTGTCTGGAAGGTTTCCCCGGAGATGGCACCGCCAATACTGGTCTTTTTCGTTTCCAGAACAGTCCCGGCAGCATCCAGCAGCGTGGCCACCAGCTCTGCGCCAGTCTGAGACTGCAGGCAGTTGTTGCGCAGGGTAATGGCGGCGGTGCTGTGACCGTTGCCGTCGTTCCCCTGTGTCACATCCATCGTCAGCTGCTCTCCGGTGCGGGCCAGTGCGCCGGTCATATGGACGCTGGCCTCGCTGTCACTGCCGTTATACTCCGGCAGGCGCTGATTGCTTCCCGTTCCACCGACCTTGCCTTCCGCCCACGCCTCGGCGTACAGATAGGTACCCACATTGGGGATCTCGGTTTTGCCAATGAATGTCATATACTCGCCCAGATCATAGGTCAGATCCAGTGTAAAGGTTCCCTGATCAATGCGGGCGAGGGCGCTGTCTTCGGAAATGGTGATTTCATTACCGCTAACCGATACGCCGTTTGTGGTGCATGCTACCTCTGCAGGTTCGGTATGCAGATCATCCGCATAGAACGCAAGCTTCACCTCGCGGCTCTTTCCGCCGGCCAGCGTGGCGGCAGCGGAATTATAGAGGGTCATGCGCACCGTGCGCTTGCCGGCGCTCTCCGCAATCACTTCCATTTGTGAGATGCCAATGTCGGGATAATCCAGATACACTGTGCCGTTTTCGTGGATGCCGCCGGCGGCGGTGATGGTATAGCCCGGGTCGGTCACGCGGTCCTTCACATGGTGCCAGACGGTAAGGGTGGTGCTTTCATTGGGCAGCAGTTTTTCCGTAAGGGTAGCGGTTTCCCCGCTGCCAAGGCTGACCGTTAAGTTTGTCACATCGTTCAGCCCGGTGTTGCGGATGGTAAAGTGAATGGGTGTCAGGCTGTTCAACGCCAGCGTTGCATAATCCACACCGATCTGTTCCACTGCCACCGCATCGGTGACAAAATCAGAAGTAGCGGTATAGAGGATCGTTTCCTCACCCGGAACGGTCACGCCGCCGATTACCTGCGGGTTTTCATCGTCATACCGGGTGGCCTGAATGGCGGCCTGCACCTGATTGGTGCCGCTGACATAGGCATCAAAGTGGTCAGCCAGCGTGCGATCCGGCAGCTCTGCCAGTTCCAATGGTGCGGACAGAGTGTAGGTATTTGTGGCATAGCGCAGCTTGGCCGCCTTCAAAATGCCGTGATCTACCGCGCCGTTGGCGTTATTGACAGTCTCATTCCAGACGATGGTAAGATCATTGCGGCTGCGATGATCCCCGCTGAGGGAAGCGAAGCGGAAGTCTCCGCCCACGACGGCGTTGCCGCTGCTGGTCAGGGTCGACAGAGAGCCGGGGAAACTGTTGGACATGGTGCCGCTGCCGTCCACAGCCAACAGCTGAATATCGCTGCTGCCGTCTCGGACACTGTGCCAACCGATGACAAATCGGTCATCCCCGCTGCCGAAGTTGGCTGCAACGACCTGGGGGTTTTCGTCAAGATTGCTGTCACAGGTCGCCAACATGGCTGTACCGGGAGTTCCGTCAGCAGCCACGGTACAATAGGCGATCTCGTAGGCGGAGGTATCTCCGGTTCCGCTGCGGTCCAGCGAGTAAACCGCCATAGCGGTTCCGTCGGGCAGCATGGCCGCCTGCAGTGCCTTCACGCTGCCAGTAGCACCGTTATAAAGCATTTTTGCCTTGCTCCAGGTGCCGTTAGTGCTGTCATAGCAACTGTACATGATACAATCTCTGGTCGTGAAGTTCAGCAGGTTGTTGCTGCCCTGCGTACCGGGATCGGGGGTGTAGACGTTGCGCCAGAACACGATGGCTTTGCCGTCGCCGCCCACTGCCGTGGCTGGGGCCAGATCCGGCGTGCCGTCGTTGGTTAGGCGGGTGGATGTCCAGGTTGAGCCGTTATAGACGGACACTACGATCTCCGTGCTGTTCATCAGCAGGTTTTGCTCTTCCAATGTCACGGCATCACCGGCATTTTTACCCGGCAGGTCGGTGCCCATGCGAACCCAAGCCGCCGCCGCAAAGCTGCCAGTGCCGGACAAAGAAACGCTCGTGTCGCCGTAGCCGGGGAACCCTGTGGGAGCGTCAATTTCACTGGAGGGAGTATAGACGCCGCCATTGAGGGTGGAAAAATGCGCCCGGCTGTCGTAAATACTGCTGCTGTTGCCGTCGTTGATGTAGGTCAATACCTTCCCGTCATCGCTGAGCTGTGGATAGGATGTGGGGTTGGCATTGGTCTGGATGTTTTCCAGCCCACTGGTGGAGTTCAGAGAGAACAGCATCATCCGCTGCTGGGGCTGGCCCCAGGTACGGGCATATTGCTCCAGATAGTCCCGGCTTTGGAGCGTTGCACTGCCAGAAGCCACCTGCATTCCGCTCTGGGCCGCTGCCATCCGCAGCGAAGCAAGGCTCAGCCCACTGGTGGCGCTATTCCAGTAGTCGTCGATTGTTTTCCAGTCATTAAAAGTCCTGGTGGCTCCAAGGGTTCCGGAGGCGATCACCGCCTCGTAGGAGATAAACAGGAAGGTTGCCACAAATTTGATTCCCACTTCGCTTTGGATCCCCAGAGCCTGACCATTGATCTGGCGCTTTGTCTCGTCGGCAAGATAGGTGCGGGAAAGGAACTTATTCTGACTGTCCACATCCAAATTGCCGAATAGGCCGATCTTCAGCGCCACGACCGAATAGTCAAAGCCAATACCGCCAAACGCGTGGACATAGGCGTTGATACGCAGCGTGGTCAAAAAGTCATTCACTGCCGTGGCCGTGGGATCGCTCCAGGCAAGCTCTGTACCCTCGCCCTGCCGGCCGTAGCGCACTGCGGTACGGAAATCCAGCTGAATGGCACCACCCAGCTCAAAGGTTGCTGTCAACGGCACAGGACCAGCCATGGCGTTCACGCTGAAGGAGAAGCCCACACCAACGCCGGTGGTAAATCCGCCGCCTACGGTGAAAACCTCCCACTCCTTCTTTTCGGTGTTATAGCGGATTTCCGCTTCGTAAAAGCCCTCCAACTGCAAGTTGAGATCCGTGCTGGTGACATTGTCGGCTATGGAGTTGGTTTTGTAGTCCCCCTTGGGATCATAGGTGCCCTGGGCCATCTGGCTCAGATCCCCGGTCCCGGGCACACCCACTTCCAGGTTCTGCGTCAGCACATTCGCACCCAACGCCACGCCGTCCTCAGAATAATCCATGTCCTCCATCTCCAGCGTATTATACCCGGCCCAAATCATGGCACGGAACACGGAGGGATCTTCGCTGGGGGTGATAATCATTTTGAACACGGAAGTGTCCACCGGACCGCTCAGATCATCCAGCCGTCCGGTCAGCACCTTGAGAATGTTACTATCGCCCACTCCGCCAAAGTCGACTTGATTCACTCCACTGGAGGATCCCATCGTCGCCAGAATACCGGTGACGCGGTCATCCTCTGTCACCTTGGGCACTCGGGTCAGATCAACGACCCGGAAGGGCATTATTTTCTCCTGTAGCAGGCTGCCGTTCAGGCTCAGCTGCGTTTTCATACCCACATCCTTGCCGTCGGCGATCCATCCAGAGGTGGTCATGGTGGCCTCGGTGAGGGTCAGATCGTTTTCCGCTACGGGGATGGATGAGAAGGGATACTGCTTGGTACTGCTGCTCTGGGCGGCAGGAAGAATGCCGTATTCGTCCGCCAGCTTGAGACTGTAATTCCGCGCGTTGGCAATATCCTCGCCCCAGAGGAACATGGTGGTGTGCAGGCTTGCTGTTTTAAAGCTGCTGTTAGGGCCAATCTTCCCAGTCGAGCTGCGGACATCCACCTTCTGACCGTTGGCTAGACCGTAATCAACACTTTGCGCCACAATGAAGGGTTTGTTTTCCTCCCCCGTCGGCACGCGCTCCAGAGAGACAACGCCCTCTGCGGTGCGCATTACATCGTCCACGCCCAGCTTGCCGTTGACGGTCAGCAGCAGCGGATAGTACTTGTCGCCGTCAATTGCGCTGATCTCCAGAATGTACTCCAGCTGATCCAGAGCAGAAAGCGCCGTGGTGTTGCTCTCGCCCTTTTCGGCCGACCAGAACTGGGTGGAATCCAGATAGACGGTTATATTTCCCGCCGCATCCGTGGTATAGGTGTCGCCGGTGATGCCGCTGACAAGTGCTCCTGCCCTGGAGCCCAGCAGAGCTGTCTCGCAGTAGCCTCCGTTTTTATAAACACCGCCGCGAACGGTCACCGTCTTGTTCGCCAGCGGATCGCCGCCCGGCGTGATGAGCGTCACAGATGCCCGGGCGACTCGCCGAAGGCTGAAGGTATTCAAGGGATAAAGCTGCAGTTTTGTGGCATCCCGCTCGCCGGAACGCAAATTTTCTTTATAGATGGTGCCCAGATAAATATCCGCGCCGGAGCCGGACCGCAGAGACACCTCACTGGCGATTCCGTTGGGTTCGTAAAGCGCCAGCACGCCTTCACTGTTGGTCGTGACCGTTTTGGGCACACCTTTGCCGTCGGTGTATTGCAGCGTAGTTTCCGCTGCAGGCGTCAGCTGGAAGAGATAGAACTTATTTTGCAGCGTTTTCGCTGTCACCTGTACGGCGGCGCTCATGCCCGTGGCGGCATGGGTAGCCGTGACGGTTGCGATGCCGTTGGCCAAGCCGGACAGCGCCATTTTGGTTTCGGGAAGGTAGGAATCAAAGGAGAAGTTTCTGATGTCCTCATACAGTCCGCCCTGCTTGTAGTTGATGGAAATGGCATTGTTGTTGCTGGAGAGCCACCGGATGCCGTCTTTAAAGGAGTTCCATCCGTACTCGTCATAGTTGATGCCTATGTACTCGATCAACCCCAACTCCTGGCGCAGCTGCATAATTTCAGCTGTAACGGTGGGCAGGCTGCCGCTGACCTTGGAGGTATTGTCCATGGTCAGCTTAGAAATCGTTTCTCCTTTGTCGTTCTGCACCTTCAGTGCGTCGGCATCGTAGACATACAGGGGGAAGGAGTCGGTGCTGGGAGATTCCTCACCAGGATTCTCCACGCTCAAAACCACTTGATAGGTGTCCTTCAGATTGCCGGCTTTCACACTCTGTAATGACAGGGGGAAGCTCCCGGAGGTGCCGGATAGGCGCTCACTGTCCACCACTTTGGTGGTGGTGTTGTCCTCTGTGACCCGGGTGATGGTCAGCGTGGGCTGCAAAGGGGCGCCCTCAGTGGTGTTTTCCACCGACCAGTCGATATTGACGGCACCGTCGGTATCCTTGAGGTAAATGCTCTGGGGCGGTGTCAGCTTGGCTGTGGCAGGCGGTGCCTGCACGATGATCCAGGCAAGTGCCGACAGGCGGACGTCCTCACCGCCGGCGTTGGGGTGCGGCATGGAGACCAATACCGTGTAGGCAGGGATATTGCCGTTGGAGAGCTGGGAGAGCACATCCTTCTCGATCCGCACGCTGTTTTCATCCTTGCCGGCGGTATAAGTCGCAACGGGCTTGCGGCCGCTCAGCGCCGCCTCATTCGCGTAGTTGCCCTCATACAGGTCGATCCTGTAATTGAACTCTTTGTTCGGCGCCATCAGCGCGGCGTTGGAGCTCCACAGCACGGTGGCGGGCTGATTTACCCGCGTCACGATGGACGCGCCGCCGGGAATCACCAGTGCCAGGGAATCGCCTGCCGTCACGGTATAGGACTTTGACTTGCCCGTCACATCATCGGCAGTGTCCTCAGTCCCGTTGTCCGCCGTAAAGGTAAAGGTGACGGTTCCCACCTTGGTTCCTGTGGTGGCAACAACGCCGGTATCCTCGTTGATGGTGGCAATGAGCGTGTCACTGCTGCTCCATTTGCCGGTGGTGTAGGTGGCCTGCTCACCGTTTTCCCCCAAAACCTCTGCCTGAAGCGTGGGGCGGGCGGAATCGGCGAGGGAAATCGTATAGTCGGCGTCATTCGCTTCCGGGACGACCTTCACCGTGTGCGCGGAAACTTTCTTTGCCACCGTAAACTGCCGGGTCAGGGGAAGAACATTCACCCAGTCAGGATCGGCTTTCGTGCCCTCGTTGGCCTGCAGCGTCACCGTGTAGGTGCGGTCGTAAGCAGAGGGTGCGATTGCGTAGTCGCTAATGGTGAAGGCTTCCTTCTCTGTGTCCAGATAGACCTGCAGATAGCTTGGTGCCTCCGCGGAGCCGTACTTCAGTTCGAGTTGGAACGGGGCTTCCCTCGGCTCTGTGCCTGCCGGGGTGTGATAATTGCTGTATACGGTCTTGTAGACCTGCTCCATGTTGGCGTTCATCGTGAACGATGCCTTGCCGTTGGCGTAGGTGGCCGTCAGTTCGGTGGGAGCGTTGCGCATCAAGACGCTCTTCAGATCAACGTCGGTAATCGAGTTGCTTGGATAGAGTGAGGTATCCAGCGTATGACCGAAAACATCTTCCACACCGGTCATACCATTGACGGTGACCGTGGTGGCATCCGTATCCTGCACTGGATACCAGAGCATTGCCGTGACGCCGTAGTCGTTCATGGAAAGCTCAGCGGCGGTATACTCTTTGCCATTGATGGTCACGCTGGCTTTTCTAAGATCCACGAACTCGTTAAAGGTAACTGTGATAGGCACGTGCTGTCCGCTGGCATAGGTTCCCTCCGGGGCCGTGACGCTTTGAATGATGGGATTGTCCGTGTCCAACAGCGTGGCGGAGACGTTGCTGTTCTTGGTGGTGGCCCAGGAATTTTGGATTTCGCCCTGTACACTTTTCATATACAGTCGGAAGGGCAGCCAGTACTGCTGTTTCCCTCTGTTTTGCGTGGTAGACTGCAGGGAGATGTTGACCGTTTCGCCCTTGTTAATCGTACAGTTCAGCGCTCTCGTTTTGTCGCCGCTGAGCTCCAGAGATGTTCCATTGAACATGTACTCCGTCAGATAGAACGGGGCATGGGGTTGTGTGTCACTATTATAGCCATACGGCGCAAAGCCATTATAGGTCTCTACATCGGTACTCCAGTCAAACTCGATGCTGGCATCGATTTTGTATGGCTGATAAAATGGGTCGGAGTCGACGGGAAGCACCGAGTTGCGGGCTCCCTCCAAAATTCTGATGGTATCGCTTAGCGCAACGAAGTCCTGATTGTTGGCACCTTCGCCGATATTGTATTCATTTGCCAGCAAAGGAATATACATATCCCCCTGTATTGTTTCTGTACTTTCGTATCTTTCCTCATAGTTCGGCGCGCTCACTGATGTTTGTATTGTGGGGGCGTCAACCGTCTTTTTTAGCTTGAGCTGACAGTGGTCGGCATAAGCGGCACCGTCATAGAACACCAGATTTTCCGCATCGTAAAATTCAATCATCCCCAGCAGGTTGCCATAGGAATAAGAACCCTCGAGCCAGTCTGGGTTCCCTCCTTTGGTTGTAACTTTGACAGTGATTTTCTGATCACCTAAACTGTAGCCGTCTACCTCATAGGTCAGCTTGTAGGACCCGTCGCTTTGCTCGACGACCTTACTCTTCCCGCCTATCGAGACCTCCACACCGGTGATATACTCGCTGAGCTGGCCTTTTTGAATGCGGTAGGAAAAGCCGACCGGTTTTCCGCCGTATACAGTAAAAGTCCCGGAGCTCCAGTTGTTGCTTGCGAGATCCTCCAGCGTTTGGCTCATCATGCCGCTCATATCCACCGTCTCAACGCCCTCAGGCTTTGTGGCAGAGGCGGAATACTGCAAACTGATGCCCTGCAGCTCCAGCTGCTCCATCAGGCTATTGAGATTCTCCAGAGCTTCCCCGGTAAACTCCCTGCCGGAGAAATAGGTGTCCTTGATCCGCTGCAGCTCCTGTTCGATTTGGATCATGGTCTTCAAATCGCCCAGCGCCACCGGAGTCCCATCCACGTCGGCTATACGGGTGAGATCCGTGGCGGGATTTTCCAGCAGTTCCATGACAGCCGCCAGTGTCAACACCCGGCCGTCCAGCGTGATGGTTTGATCCACCTTGAAATTGCCGTCTTCATCCAGCAGCCCCAAAGCGTTCAGCATGGAAAGCACCTGGTCGCTGCTGCCGCCGGTCAGGGCGGAGAGCTGCTCCAAAATCGCCTGATTTTCCTCGGGTGAGTTGCCTAGCGAATCGCTCACCGCTGCAAACGCCGTAGTTGGCAGCAGCGTGAGCGTCATGCACAGGCTCAGCAGCGCCGCTAAAAATCTTTTCTTCATGTTTCCTCATCCTCCTTGGTTTGTTCCTGCTGTTTATTGTTTTTTCTCAATCGTGTGCAAAACACGGTAACGACCACCGCCGCTGCAAAGGAGACGACGGCCACCAGCACATAGCCGCCCACGTCCTCCCGTAGCAGCATCGCGCCGAACACGCCCCATGCGGCTGTCTGCTCCTGCACTGCAAACACATCCGCCGCCTGCATCATCACCGCGAACAGCAGCATACACGCTGCGCTCAGCCCATATATGCCGCGCCACTGCCTCCGGCGGGTGTTTTCCCGCACCCGCTGCTTGACGAGTACGACTCGTTTTGCGGTATCGTACATTTCGTTTGAACCTTCTCTCTGGATTTATTGAAATGCGGCTTAAAAACCCCTTCACTTATATAGGTACAAAAAATCGAAAATACTCTCACCCAAAACGCAAATTTTTTCAAAAAAGTTGATTGCATTAGTAACTTCTACTGCCATGCTTCAGAAAAAGAATTGCACGACTAACTTCTGCTTTGCCCTGTTTCTCTCCATTTTCAGGTTGTTTTTCATCCCTTTCTGACCTATAATAATTAAAAATGAATGGATTTTAGGGTACACTAAAGGAAGCCTCCAAAAGTCTTTTGCACGAGTAACTTCTGGTTGCCATCAACTGTTTATTCTTTTCTGTATCCTCCTGCCTGTTTTATTTATTTCAATAGTTCAGGCTTCAGACAGATTTCATCGGGTGGGACGATCTCCAGTCCAAGCTTTTCCATTGCATTTTTGTCAAATGACTTCAGGGCCTTCTTCATGGGTGTCGAACCATGAAGTTTAGGCCTTGTTGTATTATTGATGTGATTTACCATACGTAACACCTGCTCCTGGTTCAATCCATCAAATGAACTTCCCTTTGGCAGTACATATCTTATGTACTCATGATTCTTTTCCAGTTCTCCCTTTTGCTCAGAATGTCTCGATTCACAATAAAACACTCTGGTACGCTTCTTTCCGTCATGTCCTTTTTCAAACAACTCCGGATCTGCAAACTCACATCCATTATCTGTCAGTATTACAGGAAACAGTTCCCGAAACATTTCACTTCCCAACGTCTCTTCCAACCATTCAAAAGCAGCTACGGTATTCTTCATTTCTTTGGTTTCAATCAGAAATGCCAGCATCAGATTGTTTCCCGGCCATAACAGCGTATGAAGTAATTTTCCGCCTTTATTTCCTTCCACTGTGTCCATCTGTACCACTCGTATGCCTTCGTTTTTCGCAATAAAATCAAGATAGTCTGAATAATGATGTCCTTCTTTTTTACGATAGCTGATTTTGGGAGTTGGAACGCTTCTCACTCTTTTTCGATATCTTACCGTTCTCCGCATATCCAGATTTCTTGCGGTCAGATAGCCGGCACTGATATACTTATAAAGCGTTCGTTCCCCACAGGGAATCTCTTCTGCATGATGCGCCAGGATATGTGCCAGGGGCTGTCCTTTCCTGATCAGCGGGCTCACAAGACTGTCCAATGCTGCCAGTTCATCTCTGGTCATGTCTATTCCCTGTCTGGATTTCCTAAGCGTTTCACAGTACTCCTTATGGGCATAATCAGCGTTATACAGGTACTTATCAAACAGACAGCTGATGGACTTGGGGCAGTTATTGCACACATAAGGCGCCTTGTGTTCTATTGGGCATGGTGCATCCACAAAGTCAGGACACAGCTTATTACAGCTGATACACTCCCGGCATGGAATTCTGCACTTATGTCCCTTCTTCTTTTTACACACATCCCAACGCCTGCAGCTATTTCGGTATTTACACCGGTTGGGACTTGCATGAAGTATGCCATCCCTGCTTCGCAACTTATGATAACGATGCCTGCGTATTTCCTTGGAAACCGTATCAGGTGAACAGCCTATAATGTATGCAATCTCTTTAAAGGTACGATGTTCTTTCAATCCCTTCTGAATTTCATGCCTGTCATCCCAAGTTAAATGTGTCCCCTTTTTCCTTTCTTCTTTCGGCATAGGACCTCCTTCTGCAGGAGGATACCTATTCAGTATACCATTGCATGACTAACTTATGGTTTCTATACCCAAATCAGATTTTTAAAATTCATTCAACGAATTTTTCAAAAAAGTTTTTTCACAAGAAACGAAAAAAACGATACTGCATAGATTTCTTACTCCACACAATATCGTTCTTCTATATTTATACTTTCATTGTCTTCGCCAGAGAAGTAAGCAAAGCCGCCATCTCCGGATTGCCAAGTACTTTCATCAGCAGTTCGGGACCTACTCCCTCCGGTATGGTAATCTTATTTTCTTCCTCTTTCTGCTCATTCAGTTTGTATGTGACACTTGTATGGCGCAGACTATGAAAAACCACATCCGGAAGACCTTCTCTATCAATTACTTTCTGCAGCTGATCCCGAATATAGCTGCTATTGATCGGCATTCCAAAAGTAGTCGCCATTATCAGGTTGTAATCGGTATACTCACTGCCAAGTGCCTCCTTTACCTCATCCTGTTCCTTCTTTATATCAATAAGGCACTGTGCCACAAATCCCGGTATATAAACTTTGCGCTCGCTGGTATCGGTCTTTGGTGTTTTCAGCACCCTGACCGTCTTATTATTCTTCCTTTGTGAGGGGAAGATCAGAATGACTTCTTTTGAATCCAGCTCCTCAACAGCTTCCTTTGATACACGCTCCACCTGTTTGTTAATAAAGACATATGCCCTGTTCTCTGAAATAGCTTCTTCTGATATATCCACACAGTCCCATGTCAGCCCAAGCAGCTCTCCTATTCGGACCATTGCTGCGAATGCCAGATGAAATGCTACTTTGAGCCATTTATTCTCACACGCATCGATTGCCTGCTTTCAGGCTTGCCGCTCTTCTTACATCTGTTACTTTCTGAATCTCATATACATGGCCATCCTTCCAGATAAAGCTCCTTGGTAGAAGCCTTCCGTCATTTGTAAATTCAGCCATGACATTTACATATACCTTGCTGCTTTCCATAATAGTTCAATCCCTCCTGTCTATCCAAAGTACCCATGCGGATGTACCGTATGATCAGACTTGGTATCACATGCTGACAGTATTTTGTCGCGGTACATAAGCCCTCCCTGGACACTGTAAAATCCAAATCTTTTGCGGATAATATCAACCGTCTCATCCATTTTCATCTGTTTTTCTCTTGCCTGAGGATCCATGAACATGTCCAGCTGCTCCCAGAAATAATCTGTCACAAGATCCGTTCCACGTATTCCTATGCTCCGCAGTGGCTTTTGAAAGAACTCTGGCCGGCTGCTTTTCAGTTCCTTATCATCCGCCGGTAGTCTGTAGTTGTCTTTGTATAGCATGTATCAGCAACCGGCATCAGCCTGAAAACTATTGCCAATATCGAGTCAAAACAGCATATTCCTTCTCTGCTATACGCCATGAGGATTGCAGACTTTTTCCTTAAGCCGGTAACAAGCCTGTCATCGAATTCTATGGACACAACAGCCGGAAGATTTCCTGTGATTACTATATCGACGACCGGATGCTGCTTCCGGAAAACGCAAAGGCATAGAACCCGTAATGGTGCTATGCCTTTGTGCTTATTCTGGCATTCATTTTTAGTTAGTGCGGGTTATTTACCTAATACAGTTTTTCTCATAATAAAAATCTGTTAGTTAAACTTTTTCAAATTTTGCTACTTCATCCAATAAATCTTCCGAAAGGTTCTTATTTTCGTCCGCCTGCACTTTAATTGCTGAAATTGCTGTTACAAGTTGTGATATCTCTTGTGCTACGTTTGTAACACCTTTTGCAGATTCTTCAATCGCTATAGAAATGTTATTGATACCTTCATTCATATCATTCATTGTACCTAAGCTATCTTTTGACTTAACTGCAAACTCGTTAAATGTATTACTTGCCTGATCAGAATCAGCATCATAATTTCCAATAATTTTTACAAAGTTGTCATAATCAAGTGCTACCTTTTCATCTACAAAACGAATCATTTCCGTTGCATTTCCAGACAGATTGTTTACTGCCTCAATAACTTTTCCACTGATTTCCTGAATATTGTTTGCTGTCTCACGTGAACTATCTGCAAGCTGTCTGATTTCATCTGCAACAACGGCAAAGCCCCTGCCTGCTTCCCCTGCTCTTGCTGCTTCAATCGATGCATTAAGTGCTAGAAGATTTGTCTGTGCTGCAATATTTAAGATATTTTCTGTAAGTTTTGCAATTTCATTTACAGACTTAGATGCTTCTACTGCCTCCGCGACATCCTTTTGAATGCCATCAAATGTTTCTACTGTTTTTTCTTTTGATGCAATCGCTTCTTTATAGCTATTTTCTGCAGTAAGCTTCACTTCCTGCAACTTCATTGCAGAGTTCTTAGCATCCTCATTCATGCCTGCCATTTTCTCTAGCAGATTATTACATCCTTGGGCTAAATCATATAGAGAAGCAGATACCTCTTCCATGGATGCTGCAAGTTCTTCCGATGTTGCACTCACATTGGATGCACTCATATTTGAAGATTCCGCCTCTTTTTGTACAAGATAGGAAGATTTTTTCATATCTTTTGATACACTCTGAATCTTTACCATAAGATTTTGTAATGTTTCAATAAAATGGTTGACACCATTTGCAAGCTGACCAATTTCATCACTGGTTTCATCAAATACTCTTAACGTAAGATTACCCTGTCCTGATTCTATACCTAAAATGATATCATCCAAATCATTCTTTGCTCTTTTTGCTGGACGAACAATGGACTTATTAATAACAATCGAAAGAAGTACGATTACAATAATATCAGCTACCACAAGTGCAAGATCAAAAATGATGCTTCCATTTATTCTGTAGTTGCTATGTCTGATGGCTTCTACCACTTCTCCTTTTGCTGTTTCAAAAACCGCAGTATCATTATTTTCCACTGCTTCTTCATATTGTTCAAACTGTTCTATAAGCACATTATTCTTTCCTCGAATAGCTTGTAATGCCATTAAATTCAAGACTGTAATCAAAACTGCAAAAAAGCCTACAGACACTAACATTGTTACTAACTTTTTTCCCAAGTTCTTTCTCTTTTTCATGTTTATTTTTCTTCTTTCTGCGAAAGGCACCAATGCGTTATGTTTTGGAATTTTTTACCATTATTCTACCCCACCCCACAAAATTTTGTCAATTCTTTATTCTCTTGATAGAAAATTTTAATCTTTACTCTGATGAGGATGGTGTGAAACACATCCGTATCAAAGCCAGACCTAATAAATGGCATGAGAATGACTGCCCTTTCTGTCACAAGTCATGTCCTGCTTATGACAAACATTCCAGCAGACCAACCACTTGGAGGGGGCTGGACTGGGGTGGTATTCTGGTCGAAGTTGAATACCAGACGCATCGTATCATCTGTCTTGAACATGGGGTATATGTTGCCGAAGTTCCATGGGCATATCCAGGTAATAGATTTACCAAGGATTTCGACCTTACCGTTGCATGGTTTGCATACCCCATTTGTTGTGCACGTTTTACACTTAATATCGTAAAGGGTCAACCCTAACAAAATATTTTCTCTTACTATTTGAAATATTCCTGAAAAAACCTGTTCTTATTACTGAAAAAACAGAGGACAATTTTGTCCTCTGTTTAAAATAACGTGCACTGCTCAATTAGAGCTTTATCTATTCTCTGATCCACGTCAATGTATCGCTGTGTAGTGGCAACACTGCTATGCTGCAGGAGCTTCTGCACCAACACAATACATTTCCACTCGAAACGGATGGTTTTCAAATACTCTTAGCCGTTCAATCGCTATTTCAACGATCTTTTCATCTGGATCCATCTGATCCACTTTTTCTGCCATAGGCATCCTCCTTCTTCCTGAAATAAAAAAATCCGCCCAGATTAGAACCTAATCTAATCTGAACGGAATACTCATTCAGGCTTGATATTTTCCAAGCAGAAATATTTTTTATCATCACCCTTTTGTTAGCTACAAGAATTTACAACCTTTTACACCAGCTGCATTATAGCTTTTCATTCCTGTTAGCAAATCTACAATAATTTTACTGTTAGCAATTTGCATTTTCTGTTAGCAAAAATGCTCATTTTTTGATTTGCTGTTAGCAGAAAAACAACAAAAAAAACGGCAATGATTTTTCTCTCATTACCGCTTAAAATAGAGCGTTCCCTATAGGAATCGAACCTACAATAGAGTCTTAGGAGTTCGAGTCCATACTGGAAACCTATATTATTTTAAGTTAATACAAGTCAAGTAAAGCATTGATTTTTCTACCTTTCCTGTAAATCCATGTCAAAATAAGAAAACTGAAAATCATCCGAGTTAAGCACCTCTCGCTGACAAATGAGTGACACTGTCATCCTGAGGGTTCAACCATTCCGTTCCTGCGAATTCATATTTATGGCTACCATTCTCACTCTGTATGCGGTAATGATAACACTGTTTTCTTATTAGATTACTTACATTATAACGTGTGTGGGGTCGGATGTCGATGATTTTTTGACCATCGATTAACTGCTTATTTGTGTCACCACTGGTGTCACAAAATTGGCTTATTATAATTTCATTATTATATTGCCATAAATGCATCAATTTTAGCTAATATCTCTTCATTGTTTTGATACCTAAAATCCGTTGCATTTATTCGCATCACTTCTCCGGGTATTTCTATTCTTTTCATATAATCGGAACACTTTTTAAAATCTTCGAATTTATCTATTGTTGTGCTTAAATGAACCGGATGCCTGTTTTCATTTGTCATTCTATTCAAATATCTCTCATGCAGCACTTCCACAGCTCCAAAAAGAGCAATTGTAAGTACATCATAACCATTATCTTCCGCTATTTTATGTAACCTTTCCAGTTCCGATTTATGAAAATTTGATTCTAAAATTAAGTCTTTTTCCAGTGATGCAAACTCAGAAAATATAAAAAACATTAATTCCATGGAAGCAAATGACAGCTTTTTATTTTCCTCTCTGTTGGAAAAACCTATGGTATCTCCCAAAACTTCTTTAATAGAATCCTTAAAAAACATATTCGTATGATATCTTTTTGAAAGAATGTTAGCAAAAGTAGATTTTCCTGTCGCAATATCTCCTGTAATCAGCAATAATTTTTTCATTGTATTTTTCTCCTTTGATTCCCTACTTAAAATAATATTTATAGTCTTACCACTTTATCTGCCATTGCAATCGTAGATGGTCGATGGGCAATTATAATCGTGGTATGATTCCTGCTTATTCTATTTATTGCTTTGTTGACCAGTCTCTCTGATTCATTGTCCAATGCTGAAGTTGCCTCATCAAGCAGGAGAATCGGTGCGTTTTTCAGCACTGCTCTGGCAATGGCGATCCGCTGGCGTTCCCCACCGGATAAGGTGTTTCCACTCTCCCCGGGAATGGTATCATACCCTTTTGGCAGACGCATGATAAACTCATGTGCGTTGGCAATCTTTGCAGCATTCACAATATCTTCTCTGGCGACTTCCTGCGTCTTTTTCCCTCTTCCATATGCAATATTTTCTGCAATACTGACCTCATATAAATACGGCTCCTGCGGAACATAAGCGATCAGATCACGCATTTCTTCTATTGTACTGTTTCTTCCATTCTTTCCACAAATATTTATCGTTCCTTTTTGCAACGGATAAAATCCCAACAACAATTTTGCCAGAGTGCTTTTCCCGCTTCCGGATTCTCCTACGATTGCCACACACTGCCCTCTGGCTATCTGCATATGAAAATCCGAAAGCACTTCCTTCCCTTCCGTATATCCAAAGGAGACATTGTTTATATCCACCTCTATTTCCGCTGCCACTTCCTCATAATTACTTTGCGTAATATAATGACCGGGTTCTTCATCCAGTTGCAGAAAATCGTACAGATTTTCCACATTTGCCAGACAGTTCATCAGCTCCGGAAAATATCTTCCTATATCCATAAATGCATAATGAAACGGTCCGTACAATGTATAGATAGCAGATAACATCCCCAGCGTGATTTTGTTCCGGGACACAAACCAGACTCCCAATCCCAGAAATGCCAGTGTTCCCAGCAGATCAAATAGATTATTCAAACCGGATAACGTCGCACTGATTCGATTTACTTTCTTTTGCGTCGTAAAATATTGTTGATTTTCCTTTCCAAAGCTTTGCAGCAATTTCTCACCGACCGCATAAGTTTTGACCAGCTCCACCCCCGATAGAATATTGGTCATCGCTTCAATCATACCCACATTATTCTGTGCCAGTTCTTTTCCTGCCTGTTTCATAGGATGTGCAAAATAATGATTTACCAGAAAGGTTACCACACTTATCAATAACAGACACAATGTCAACTGTGGACTGTAATACATCATGGGAAGCAGATAAACTACCGCTCCGATTATCGCTGCCAGCAGTCTGCGCAGACGGGAAGAATAAATATCGCTGGCGCGTTCCGTATCGTAGATTAGTTTCGAAATAAAATCGCCGCTGTGATGTTGCTCATAATAGGAATACGGCAGGCGCATTGCCTTTGCAAACACTCTTTTCTCCAATTTGGCAGTGCCTATTCTTCCTTCTATGTTGTAATGCATAATGCCCATTCTCCATAAACACCAGCCGGACACAAATGCCAGAAATTGTATCAGGATCCTGATTAGTAAGCCGTCCGGATTTCTGCTTTGTGCTGCAGAAACAACGCTTTCCACGATCCATGCGTTGGCAATTTTGGAAAATGCAGTTCCCATAGACGATATCAAAATGCAAAACAAATAAATCGGAAGTCTGTCTTCCATTAGCCCCAGAAACCAACGTAGTAAGTGCTTTTTCTCTTTATCTTTCATCTACCCCCACCTCCTTTCCATAGAGTCCGGCATAGATTCCGTTCCGAGCGAGAAGCTCCCTGTGTGTCCCCGATTCCGCAATCGCACCGTTTTCTACCACATAAATACAATCTGCATTTTGAATCGTGGATAACCTGTGTGCTATAACGATTACCGTTTTATCCCTTGCAACTCTTGTTATAGCCTTTTGAATTTCCGCTTCTGTCTCTGTGTCTATCGCCGAAGTAGGTTCATCCAGCAGGAGAATCGGTGCATTTTTCAGAAATGCTCTGGCTATGGAGATCCGTTGTCTCTGCCCTCCAGACAATTTCACTCCCCGTTCCCCTACCTGCGTATCATATCCCTGCGGAAGACGCATAATAAAATCATGAATATCCGCTGCTCTGCAGGCTTCCTCAATTTCTTCTCTCGCAGCTCCTTCCTTTCCGCACGCCACATTCTCTGCAACACTCTGCGGTAAAAGAAACACATTCTGGGATACCACGGAAAAGCAGTCTCTCCATTCCCGCAGCGACCATTGCTCCACGTCTTTTCCAAAAAGCTGATAGGAACCGCTTTCTTTGCGATACAGACCATACAGTAACCTGGCAATGGTACTTTTTCCTTCTCCTGAACCACCTGCAAAAGCCACCATTTGTCCTTTTTTTATCTGAAAGGAAATTCCCTTCAGTACTTCTCTGTCAGCGGAATAAGAAAAATGTACGTTTTTCCATACGATTGCACCCTTACACTCTGCATCCGGCAGCTCCACTTCATCCCTGGTGCATTTTCCTTTGAAAGCTTCTTCCTCTTTTTTTGCCTGATACAGAGTCTCCAGTCTGTCCATAGCAACCTTGGAGGCACGGATATCATTCATGCAAAACATCACATTACCCAGCGGTCTATTTACTCTGCTCAATAAAATCGTAAAAGCCAGCAGTTCTCCCACACTGATGCGATTCGAAATCACCTCAAAAAGGGCAAAAAAATAACAGACCACTACAGGAATCGTGGTAATCACTCCCTTTAACAACCAACCCATGGAACTGATTCTTGTACTCTTGCAACCGTGATCTGCTATTTTATCTATCGCAGCATTGATGCGCGCACACATCACATGATATAGATTATAACTTTTTCCAATGGCGATTCCCTGAATGGCATCATAAGCGATCTGGGTTCTATCATCCATTGTAGTTCGGAACTTCCGCAGAATCACCGCCAGCTTTTTGGACAATCTGTCTGCCACCAGCAGCATCACCGGATAGCTTGCAAATAATATCACGATCAGCCTTACGTCCATCTGTATAAAATAAGCAGTTATTGTCCCCACTGTCACAATATCTACCAGTAAATCGGGAAGAATGTCTGAGAAAAAATTTCCTGCTTCTCCTATATCTGAAGAAAATCGTGTCAGAATACTGCCGGAACCTTTTTCATCAAAATATGAATATGGCAGATGCAGCAGGTGCTCCGCTAATCGTCCCCGCACCTCTCGCTGTACCAAAGAACTATAATACTTTCGGCTAAGATCTGCAAAGTACGCTGCAACCGTGCCGACTATGATCATCCCTGACATCTGTATTAAAATATTTTGCAGAACTACCGGCTTTCCCGTCAGCATACTGTCCGTCACCTGTGCAATATAATCATTTCCCCGAACAACGATCTCATTCAGGGAAATAGACATAACAACATAGATGCAGAGAATCCATACATATCGTATTCCGATGTCATAAAATAACTTCTTTTTCTTTATTACCATTGCAGTTTTCCTGTCGTCCTTATTTTTTCTTCTTTGTGTTCTTTATCTGCCCTGATTTCTCCAATATTCCAACATTCTGTATATTGTCCGATCACCTGCATTGCTTCCCGGCATTTGTCTGCCGGTACGGCTACCACCATACCGATTCCCATATGAAACCGATGAGGAAATACATCGGCACCAATCATATCCTGTTCATAAAGGAAACGAAATAATGGTAAAACAGGAATCTTTGTCATATCCACACATGCATACAGTCCATCCGGCAGTTCTCTCCATCCTTTATTCCGAAACAAACTGTTATGCACACGGAATGCTCCATGCAGATATCCGCATTCCTGTAACGACATAATCTCCCTGGTATATGCCACATTGGCTTTCATCATTTCTTCCAGCAGAAAATGTTCTTCATCTATCTTGGCATGCAACAGATCCGGTCGCCTGTCCAGCATTACTTTGATAATAGGATAATGCGTCCCGTCGATTCCCTGCGTCCGCATACCGATCAGGGCGTCTCCTTCCTTTATTTTCTCATAATTCAACAATTTATCTCTGTCCTGTACTCCAACTACAGTTGCATTTATATTGTATTCCTGACTGGAAAAATTAACGGGCTGTGCAGCGATTTCCATCCCCGTAAAAAGCATATCATTCTGTTTACAGACCTCCTGAAAAGTCTGTGCCATCATATACAACTGCTCGTAATCATAGTTGCCACATAAAACGAATGCTTTTAACACACTGGGTCTAATACCATGCTGTAATGTAAAATTGATCGCACTTGCCGCAACATCCGCACATATTTCTTTGTTATAATGGTATTCTTTTGCCATTTTTTCCTTAGACCCGGGGATGCAGGTAACACAGGAATACACCGGATCTTTCATCCGTGAGGTATCCATTTGGAACAGGCAGGCATCCGCATACCAGGAGGACACGATTCTCTTATCATCTGAAACAAGTTTCTGCACATCATTCTTTAATTCATACAGTTTTCTGGTATCCAGTCCTGTATCCATATAAGTAATCTGACGCTTCGCCCAGGCTTCCTCATTCAACAATCCATCCACTGTCATATTCAATATTTTTGCAATATCATACAACATCTCTACCGTAGGCAGACTGATTCCCGCTTCCCACTTGGAGACCGCCTGATAGGAAATATTCAGAAGCGCTGCAAGGTCTTTTTGCGTCATTCCATGCTCTTTTCTGTAATAAGCAATCCGTTTTCCAACTCCTTTTTTATCCAGCATTCTATTATCCTCCTCCCTGTGATTTTCTACTTCTTCAGTATACTATAACTGTATATGTGCAACAATAACCACTTGGTGGAGTTGGAGGTTTAGGATTCAACCGCAAGTTGAATGAAATTTTGCATAAAAAAGCAGCAATGATTTTTACTAACCATTACTGCTTAACTAACGTTCCCTGCGGGAATCGAACCCACAATTGAGTCTTAGGAACTCAAGTCCCTACAGAAAATCTATGTTTTTCTTGGTCAACATAAGTCAACCAACAACTTGATTTTACTGACTTTCCTGTAAATCCATGTCAAAATAAGAAAACTGAAAATCATCTAAGTTAAGCACCTCTCGCTGACAAATGAGTGACATTGTCACCCTGAGGGTTCAACCATTCCGTTCCTGCGAATTCATATTTATGGCTACCATTCTCACT
>OHGR01000454.1_pt1 | contig 18471 bp, 14 predicted proteins | sample 1567911 | NCBI WGS metagenome assembly OHGR01 (sample SAMEA3879552, study PRJEB24766) | human gut metagenome | biome: human-associated habitat; feature: feces | place: USA | collected 1985/1987
CAGCCAGGCGCGCGAGTTTTTAAGAAACGGCACAAGGCCGGACACAAACAAGTATATAACGAACAAGGTTCTCGATGAAATAGAGTACTACCTTAAATGCAACCCGGTACAGCCAAAGCTTGTTTTGAGCTATGACAGAGTAGCGTTTTTTGACAGTGCCGATTCGAACTTTCGCGTGACGTTTGACCAAAACATACTCACAAGAAGGTACGATCTCGACTTATCAAAGGGCGCATACGGGGACAAGCTCTTAGACGACGATGAAGTTTTGATGGAGCTTAAAATTTCAAACGCGATACCCAAGTGGTTTTCCGACATACTCGCGGATGAGAAGATTTACATCAGCGGCTTTTCAAAGTACGGAAACGAGTACAAAAGATACAGGGGTCACGACTATCTTCACGTAAAAGACAGGCATTTGACAGCGATCACAATGCCTCCTGCTGCCGCTGACAGGCAGCAAAGCTAAGTATTTTTCGGAGGTTTTAAAATAGATGACAGACTTTTTATTCCCGACTGCCGGACACGTTGACATGACTGTCGCGGGCATACTCACATGCTTAGCGATTGCGTTTGTTTTAGGCCTTGCTCTTAGTTTAACTTATATATTCTCCCACAAAAGAAGAGGATATATAGCGAGCTTCCCTGCCGCAATAGTCATACTTGCGCCGCTGATGGCAGGCGTGACCATTATAATCAACTCAAATGTCGCAACCGCAATATCCTTAGGCGGGGCGCTTGCGCTGCTCAGAATACGCAGCTACCCGAAGGACACGGCAGACATAATAAGCCTGCTCTTCTCGCTTGTAATAGGAATAGGCTGCGGAACAGGCTACTACGGAACTACGATGCTTTTGACGGCGGTGCTTTGCGTGCTGATGGCTGCTTTAACAGCCGTAAAGTTCGGCGTCCCGGGCAACGACCACCTGCTTTTAAAGATTTCCGTTCCGGAAGATTTGAACTTTGACGGCGCATTCGACGACATACTTGACGAGTACACCGATGAGTACGTGCTCAAAGAGGTGCGCACCTCCGATTTCGGCTCACTGTATGAGCTCAGGTACAACGTCATACTTCCTTCAAACTGCAATCGCAGAGAGTTTTTAGACCAGATTCGCACAAGAAACGGCAACCTCGACGTAGTTTTATTGCTAAGGGAATTTGAATCGCCAAACAAGTAATCGGAAACCGCGTCATTGCTTAAAATCAATTCAGCCTTACTCTTCTATACATAATATATACCCTCGAAAGCTGTGCATAATATTTATGCGCAGCTTTTCTCGTTCATGCGGTTTTTGGCGCGTGCGTTTACCTGCTCGTCTACGCATGGCGGCTGCCTTTGTCCTTTTGCCATTTCCGTTTTGTCCCCTGAACTATTGTCCAATTGTCTGATTGTTATCCGCCGCATCATTATGCGCTCCTTACACTCATTGCAGCCGTTACGCATACATCCGTTGCCGCGTGTAAGCATGCATCCGCGCTGTCTGTGATGGCGCATGCGCTCTTAGGCTATTATCAGGCATTTTACGCAAGCGTGACGTCAAAGCATAAAAATCACCGCCCGATTTATCGAGCGGTGATTATAATTTACGCCGTATTACTCAGCTTTTTTGTTCTTCTTTTTCTTGCTTGACACAACTATTGTTATAATAGCTGCAACCACAATTGCCGCTACAGCAGCTATCGCCAATATGACAGCGGTGTTGGGCTTAGAGTCCGACGAGGACGAATCGGTCATGGACACGGGCTCTTCCTGGTCTGCCGCTCCGCTGCCCTCAAACTGCCACCACTGAAGGTTCATAGCGTCTCTGGGCGACGAGCTTGTGAACACGATATAAAGGTCGTGCACGCCGTCAGCACCGCTGACCTCCGTAGACAGGGTTGTATACTCAGCCTCTGTTCCCTCGGCTGCCGCAGGCACCTCAAGCGTTCCGACAAGCTTTCCGTCCACGCTGTCGAGTCTCAGCTCGATGCTGCCTCCGATCTCAGGCTTAACGCTTGCGGTAAATGTATCTGCGCCTGAGCCGAAGTTCACGGCCGCCATTTTGATATAGTTTCCGTCGTTAATCTTTGTAAATTCATAGGTTCCGTCGTCGCTAACCACCTTGTCGATTCCTTCTATGTAGCAATAAGTGTTTGCGCCAACCTGATTAAACGGATTGAAGGTGGATATTGCCTTTACGCCGTCGGGCTTAGCAATAGTGTCGATTGTTCCGTCGTCGTTATACTCAAACTCGGCAACGCAGACGGATCTGTTGAAGAGTCCTCCGCCCTGGAGCTGTGCAGTGTGATAGAACAGGTATGAATGACCCTTAAAATCGACTATACCGGGGTGGTTTGTATACGTTCCGCCTTCCTCTGTCATTATAACGCCCTGATACTCCCAAGGACCTGTCGGAGACGAAGATGTGGAGTATGCTATATGCTCACTTCCCGCTCCCTCTGCGAACGCGGCATAGACCATGTAATAAATATCTCCGCGCTTGTAGAACCAAGGGCCTTCGGCATAGGTTGTTCCGGTGGCGTGTCCGCCCTTTCCGAACGACTCTTGCGTCATGGGAACCTTTACAATGCCGACTTCTTTATCATATGATACCATATCCTCGTTGAGGAGCACGTATCTAAGCTCAGGATTACCGAAGTACAGATACGCCTGTCCGTCATCATCAATAAACACGGTGGGGTCTATGTCGTTCCAGTCGCCCTCATCTATAAGCGGCTCGCCGATATCGACAAAGGGACCCGTGGGGCTGTCAGACACGCCGACAGCTATTGCCATACCGCCGTTCTTCTTGTGAACGGGGCAGTAAAGATAGTACTTGCCGTTTCTCTCGACAGCCTGCGGCGCCCATGCTCTGTCCTCTGCCCACTCTATATCCTCCAAAGAGAATACAACGCCGTGGTCCGTCCAGTTTACCATATCGGTGGTTGAATAGCAGCACCATTCAAACATGGTGTAGAATCCGTCGATCAGCTCATCCTCATCGTGAGATGTGTACACATACAAAGTGTCTCCGACAACCATAGGAGCGGGGTCGGCGGTATATTTATCCTGAACTATAGGATTAGTACCGTAAAACTCCGCCGCAGCCATCGGCTGAGCGAGAAGAAGCGACGCTGAGATCGCCGAAATAGCCTTTTTCAAAGTGTTCTTCATATAATTACTCCTTGTCCGTCAATAAATTAAGGGCTTGCCTTATGACATTTTGCTCTTCACATGCTTTAAGAGCGCTGTCGGGTTTATGCTTTGAGAATACAGGCGCGCAATGTTCCAAGCCGTACCGATGTACAGAAAAATTTTCGGCTGTCAAATCCCGTTTGCTTTTGCCCGACAGATATAACGTTTTTATTATATCATTTTTGTTGATTGATTAACAATCAAAATTATACACAAATAAGAATGTTGTTTTTTGTGTAATATATTGACCCTGCGGCTTTTTAGGGGTGGCATGCGTGCGTGTTCTTTTATTTCGACGACAAAAATGCGGTAAAGTTTCACGGTGCTGCATGGTTGGGATGAACAAATACGCCCGCGAGCACGCAAAAGTAAATTTTCATTTGTGTCTTGACAAGTGGGCGTTTGTTTAGTATAATAGATTTGTTATGAAGGTATAGCTCAGCTGGTAGAGCACCTGCTTGACGTGCAGGGGGTCATAGGTTCGAGTCCTATTATCTTCACCAGCAGGCCCTGACCACTACATATAGTGATCAGGGCTGTTTTTTAGTCTATATTTGCGCACGATGTTCCCGATACTTATAATCAGCGCTGTTTAGTGATGAGATTTTGCCGAATTTGTGTTACTTCTTTTTTAAATATCTTTCCTCTTCGCTGAAGATGCAGCCGCAGTACTTTTGCATATAATATCCCGCTTCCCTTGCCTTTTTCTGGCCTTCTCTGAAGTACGGTCTGAAATCGCGGTACAAAAACTCCACGCCGTACTTTTCAGCCTTTCTTTGCGCAACCTCTGCTATCAGGTCATGCTTTTGATACGGGCTGATTAACAGTGACGTCGTAAAGCTGTCGAATCCGTTTTCGGCAGCGTATGCGGCGGCTTTTTCGAGACGCACATCATAGCACTTTTCACATCTATCGTCAAGCTCCGGATACACAAGCCTTACAAACTCCCTGAGGCCGTATGTATCTATACACACAAGAGGCATATCGACATTTTTAGCGTGCATAATAAGCGTATCGCGTCTTGCTTTATACTCGGTATAGGGATGTATATTCGGATTATACCAAAAGCCCGTGACGTCTATATTCTCGGCACGCAGGGTTTCTATACACATATACGAGCACGGAGCGCAGCAAATATGCAAAAGCGTCTTATGTGCATCATGCATTCCGCTCATCTTTGACATCTCATACTTATTATCCTGCTCATTCATTGTCTTATATCCTTTCTCATCAATTCTACGCTATTATATCACCGCAGTGTATTTTTGTCCACAGCCGTACATATAATTATAAAAAAGAAAGGACATGATTTTTAGCATGAAAAAGCATCCTGTTATTTCTGCCATAGTCGCCGTTGTGATTCCTTTGGCTGTGGGAGGGCTGTCGGCTCTTTTGGCGGGAGACATGAAAACGGAATATATAAAGCCCGCTCTATACCCGCCCGACTGGCTGTTTCCGGTCGCATGGACGATACTGTACGTCATGATGGGCATAGCAAGCTACCTTGTCTACAAGCGTTCCGACTGCGTGATCAACGACGCGCTCAAGGTATACTTTTATCAGCTCTTTGTAAACTTCTGCTGGCCGATTGTCTTTTTCAGGTTCGGCTATCTTGCTGCGGCGGCGGTTGTGCTCGGCGTGCTGATCATACTTGTCATATCAAACATTATAGAGTTTTACAAGGTGCATAAGACTGCGGGCAAGCTTCTCATACCGTATCTTATATGGTGCGTGTTTGCCCTGTATCTAAACGTGGCAATAGCGATTTTAAACCCTGCGGTTTAAGCTATCAGAACGCGGATTTCAACTTATCTATTGCGCGCTTTTCAATTCTCGAGACGTAGCTTCGCGATATATTGAGCATCCCCGCAACTTCACGCTGCGTAAGCGGCTGTCTGCCGTACAGACCGTAACGGAGGACTGTTATCAGCTTTTCGCGCTTGTTGAGGCGAGTGTCTATGGCGTCGTACAGTCTTTGGGAGTTCAGGCGCAGGTCTACATCCTCGCATATGTCCCTGTCGGCTGCTATTATATCCATCAGAGTGAGCTGGTTGCCGTCCTTATCGGTGTCTATCGGTTCGTCAAAATAAACGTCCTGCGCGCTCTTTTTCGTATTGCGAAAGTGCATAAGTATTTCGTTTTCTATGCATCTGGAGCCGTACGCCGCAAACCTGTTCCCCTTTTCGCTTTTAAACGTTGAGACGGCTTTGATAAGTCCTATGGTGCCTATGGATATCAGTTCATCCTGATCCTCTGCACTCACGTAATACTTTTTCACGATGTGCGCAACGAGGCGCAGGTTGTGAAGGATAAGCTTATCTTTAGCTGATTTGTCGCCTTCGGAAAGGCGTTTAAACAGGCTCTCTTCCTCCTGTGCGCTAAGCGGCTTGGGAAATGCGTTTTTAGCGCTCTTGTCGTCTACGTGCAAAGCAAACCACAAAAGCTTATCAAATATCGCGCAGATAAATCTCAAAAACATACTACTCACCCCTTGCAGTGCGCGTTCTTTTACAAGGATATTCCGCGCATGCATGGCCGTATGCTTAAACATATAAATAAAACCCCCGAAGGCGAATGAATGCTCCGCAGCTTCGGGGGATATTTTTAATTCAAACAGATCAGAACTTTAAGTTCTTTGGCGTTCTTGCGTAGGGAATTACATCTCTTATATTTGCAACGCCGGTGACGTACATGAGAAGTCTTTCAAGTCCGAGTCCGAATCCCGAGTGAGGCACGCCTCCGTACTTTCTGAGGTCGAGATACCACTCCAAAGACTCCTTTTCCATGCCCATCTCATCCATCTTCTTTTCAAGCACGTCGTAGTGCTCCTCGCGCTGCGAACCGCCTATAAGCTCGCCTACGCCGGGAACAAGCAGGTCGCATGCCGCGACAGTCTTGCCGTCGGCATTGAGCTTCATATAAAACGCCTTGATTTCCTTGGGGAAGTCTATTAAGAACACAGGGCCTTTTGCAATCTTTTCGCAGATATACATCTCATGCTCCTTATAAAAGTCCATGCCCCACTCGACGGGGAACTCAAACTTTTCTCCGGAGTTTTTAAGATAATCGACAGCTTCGGTATATGTGATGACCTTGAAATCGGAGCTGACCACCCTCTCGAGCTTTTCTATGAGGTCGTGCGTCTCAACAACAAAATCGTTTAGGAATTTAAGCTCATCCTTGGCGTTTTCCAAAACGTCGTTTATCACGTGCTTGAGCATCGCCTCCATGACAGCCATGTCGCCGTTGAGGTCGCAGAACGCCATCTCGGGTTCTATCATCCAAAACTCGCTTGCGTGATACGGCGTGTTCGAGTTTTCCGCTCTGAACGTCGGGCCGAAGGTGTATACCTTGCCGAACGCAAGTGCAAACGGCTCTGCATGAAGCTGTCCGGAAACGGTGAGGCAGGCATGCTTGCCGAAGAAATCGTTGCTGTAGTCGCCGTCAGTCCTTGTGGTGACGGTAAACGTCTCGCCCGCTCCCTCTGCATCGTTGCCGGTTATTATCGGCGTGTGCACGTAAACAAATCCGTTTGAGCGGAAAAATTCGTGAAGCGACTGAGATATGATAGAGCGGATTTTAAACACCGCCATAAAAGTATTGGTTCTGGGGCGAAGGTGAGGTATCTCCCTTAAAAACTCAAGAGAATGGCGCTTTTTCTGAAGCGGATAGCTTGCGTCGCAGTCGCCCACAAGCTCTATTTCGCTCGCGTTTATCTCAAAAGGCTGCTTAGCCTCAGGGGTGACAACCAGTTTGCCGATCACCTTTACGGCGCAGCCGGTGAGCAGCTTTGCGGCATCGGAATAGTTTGTAAGCTTGTCCGTCTCATATACCACCTGGCAGCAGCTGAAGCAGGAGCCGTCGTTTAAAGACATAAAGCCTATCTTATTATTTGAGCGGTTGGTTCTTATCCATCCCTCGACGGTGACGGTTGCTCCGTCCGACGCTAAATCACAGGGCACAAGTCCCTTAACGCTCTTGTAAATTTCGTCAATCAATAGCTTTGCCATAGTCAAACATACGCCCTCAAATCATTGCGGGCTCTCCTTCTTGCAAATTTAGCGGTTTCAGGATTACTTCCTGCCGCCCCGCTCCGCATTTATAATCTGCGTGAGCAAACACCTAATTATAATAACCCTGTATTCAAAAAATGTCAAGAACCGTGCGCATTCATCCCGCGCTGTCGTCCGGTTTTTGCGCAAGTTTTTTAATCGTATCGTCGTTGCACTCTTTTTTCAGCTCTTTAAGCCAGTCGTTCCACTCGACATATTTTTCGCCGTAGGTCAGATTAAGGGTTCTTTCGAGCGGTATCCATGTGGACAGCTCGGACTCATTATGCGATATGACCGCCTCCATGCAGTCGAGGGCTTTATAAAGCCTTGCCTCGTCGGTTTTAAGCTCCTCCATCTCCTTAAAAAGCTCTGTCATCTCACCTTTTTCGGCTGCGGGAAGCATGCCGAGCATGGAAAAAAGCTTTTTCTTTTCGGCGCATCTGTCCTCATCCGTCTTTTCAAACGTCGGTATATCCCCCGTCAAGGCCTCGCCCAGATCATGAACTAAGCACATCTTTACCACCTTAAAAATATCGACGTCCTTAAACTCATTCTCCAAAAGCACAGCCATTAAAGCCGTCCGCCAGCAGTGATCCGCCACGCTTTCCATCCTCCCAGGAACGGTGCAGCAGTGCCGCGTGTTCACTTTGAGCTTTGCGGCAACGCTCAAAAAGTCAAGCAGCTCTCGTTGCGTCAACGCGTTCACCTCCAAAAGCTTTACCGGCTCTCTTAACCCGCAAGAGAGCCGGCATGCGCTGAAATCTTATTATTCTGCCGTCCAGTACTTATACGCACTCGGGCAATAGTTCTTTCTTGCCGCCGCACGAAGTTCTACAAAGCATCCGCACTCACGGCATATGCCGTTTTCAAGGCAGCTGCACCTGCGGCATATTTCAAGCCTGCTGTTATATAGCTTCTCGTCGGCTTTGACGTCCTCCGGCATCAGCTCAATCAGCTCCGAAACCTTTTTATAAAGCCCGTCAACGTCTATATCGGCAAGCAGGCATCTTTTGCAGACAGGTCTGCCCTCAAGTGTCAGAGCCATAGCCGCATCAGCAAAGCTCTATTGCAAGCACAGAGCACTTGGGAAGTCTGAATCTGAGCTTTTCGCCGTCGAGCTTTATGTCGTCGAACTTTTCGGGAGCAACTGCATCAGGCTCGTCAAACGTGTTGCACTTGTTGTACTCTGCGGTGAGTATTCTTGCCGCTGCGCTCTTGTAAGTCGCCCTCGGCATTACGCAGTCTATGTCGAAGTCCTCGTCCAAAGAGGCGTTTGATATGGTGATATGCATCTTGCCTTCTGCGTCCACGGAAACGGACTGAGACACTGCGGGAAGATACATTCCCTCCGCTATCTGCTTGTTTTCTATATTTGAGTATACAAGGTTTGCCTCCATGTGTTCCTTATACATATCAAACACATGATATGTGGGAGTCTTGATCATCTTCTCGCCTTCGGTGAGTATTATCGCCTGAAGGACGTTTACCATCTGAGCTATGTTTGCCATCTTTACTCTGTCGGAGTTTTCGTTGAAGATGTTGAGGTTGATAGAGGCGAGAACTGCGTCTCTCATGGTGTTCTGCTGATACAGGAAGCCGGGATTCGTTCCCTCCATTACGTCTGTCCAAATTCCCCACTCATCAACGACAAGGCCTATCTTCTCATCGTTGTCATAGCGCTGCATAACCGCCTTGTGATCCTTTATGATTCTGTCCATATACCATGTGGCGGAAAGCGTCTTATAATACTCTTCCTTTGTGAAGTCCACAGACGAACCCTTATGTGCCCAGTTGCCGGTGGGGATGGTGTACTGGTGCAAGGAAAGTCCCTGCATCTGACCCGGATGGCACTTTTTCATCATGGTGTCCGTCCACTCGGTATCGTGGCCGCTAGGTCCGCAAGCTATCTTCTTAGGTCCTCTTATAAACGCCTGGAACTGTCTGTACAGGTCGGAATAATACTCTTTGGTCATTTCGCCGCCGCAGCCCCAGTTTTCGTTTCCGATTCCGATGAAGCTGACGTTCCAAGGCTCTTCTCTGCCGTTTTTCTTTCTCAAATCGGTCATGGGTGATACGTTCTTAGAGGTCATATACTCAACCCACTCCGAAGCCTCCTGAACGGTGCCCGAGCCGACGTTTACGGATACGTATGCCTCGCAGCCGACCTGCTCGCAAAAGTCTAAAAATTCATGCGTTCCGAAGCTGTTGTCCTCGGTAACTCCGCCCCAGTGTATGTTTACTATCTTTTTTCTCGACTCCTTAGGGCCTATGCCGTCTTTCCAGTGGTATGTGTCGGCGAAGCATCCGCCCGGCCAGCGCACGACGGGAATCTTTATGGCTTTAAGCGCCTGAACAACGTCGTTTCTGATACCTCTTGTGTTGGGGATAGGGCTGTCCTCTCCGACGTAAATGCCGCCGTATATGCATCTGCCGAGGTGCTCTGCAAAATGTCCGTAAATCTCCTTGTTGATTTTGCTGATTTCATTGGATTTGTCAATAGTCATCTTCAATTCTGCCATATAGATTGTCCGTCCTTATCATTAAAATTTTTAAAAAGTATGATTTCAGGCGTTGCCTTACACCTGTATTTTACGCTTTATTTTTTACCGCGTCAACAATTCCGCCTTTACATTTTCTTATAACATGATTGACCTTTAAGAAGCTTTGAAAGTCTTTTGAGCAGCATGTGCAGAAAAAGCATCTGCAAGCGCATTGTTTTTCCCTTTCAGAAATACTTTCGTACAATTATCAGTTCAGAAAGACATTTAAAAGGTTTTTCAAAAACAAATAGTTTGATTTTAAAAAATCCAAACGTTTTTTAAAATGTATATTGACAATATCCAGCATCATATGATACAATATTTATAACAAAGTTGAGCTTATTTTTAGCACGTTTGCAAAGTGAGTTCAATGGCTCGGAAAGGGGTGAGTCCGATGGGAAGGTAACTTCAGCATAGGAACAGCAAGGTTTCTCCGGTCCGGGGATTGCTTAACCGGATCTCTCGCACATACCTGAATAAAATAAAAAAGTGGAGGTAAAAAACATGAAGAAGTTTATTTCAGTCATTTTAGCACTGGTGGTTGCATGCTCGACGATGGTGGTTGCGGTTTCTGCGGCTCACATCAAATACGGCACTGGTCCCGGAACAGAGGAAGAGTTAGTAATATGCTATAATGTAACATGTGATATCGTACATTCAAAGCATATCGGCGAAGGAATCATCGGCACGCATACATTAAGTGACGGAACAGTATGCTGCATATCCGGTCTTACAATGGAGCACACCGTAAAGTGTTCTGAATGTGGCCAGATATTTGAAAAGTACAATAAAAGATGTACAATAAGCCACTCTGCATGCGGAGAGTATTATAAAAACTGTCTAAAAGAATGATTTTATAGATTTTAAGGCACAGGGCTGCTTAACAGCAGCTCTATTCTAATAATATCCGAGGTGACACTAATGAAGATAAAAAGACTGCTTTGTTTGGCTCTTGTCCCGATAATTGTTCTTATGTCATCATGTTCAGGCGGTAAAGAAAATCAGGCTGTGACGCAATCGACTGAGGCGGAGGTTGATTACTCGGGGGTTGTGCTAACTGTGCAGGATACAACTGCGGGAAATGATTTTGTCACAGGTCTCGGCATGCTTGACTATCAGGCTATAACGCAAGAAACCGGCATACGGTTTCGCTCAAAAAGTTATCTCCCGGATGAGACAAAGCTAAAGATGCTTGCAGGAGACGATGACATAGACATTTATTTTGTTCATGTCTCGGAACTTCATTACATTATAGACAGCGGGTTTTATACACATATGGAGTCACAAATCATTACAGACTACATCAATTCCTGTCGAGATATTTTGCAGGATTACTCTGTAGTGGACGATAAAATATCATTCATGCCTGTTGCGTTTAATACAAGCGCCATTTTAATCCCAAAATCAGCGATAGAAGAAACCGGAGTTACGGCGCAAGATATAGAGTACCTCGATGATTTTCTTGAGTTTGTGAGAAATTACGACGGAGACAGAATTGCATACACAAATTCAAGCTCTTTATTCAGCAATCTTGAGGGACAATACAAATCTGTTTACTGCGACTTTGAAAACAAAGAAGCAAACTTTGAAACACCTTTGTACATGCATATCTACGAGGAAATATGGGGAGGATGGCAGGACCCAAAAGACGGAGTTGGTGCAACTATCGGGTTTGAGCACAACTTATCAGGAGATTACAGCAACAACAGCGAGAAGGCGTTATGCACATATGGATCATATATTGACGCCGAAAACTTCACCGACAAAAGGCTCAACACAGACCCAAACGTCTATATGACAAGCGGGTCTACGGATTTCTTTGAAAAGTGGCGAGCGTTTCCGATTCCCAAAATATCGAAAGAGGTCACATCAAATTCTGCAGGGGCAACATATGCGCTGATCAATCCCTATTCAGACAACAAAGAAGCAGCGCTAAAAGTACTCGAAATCATTGCCTCCGACTATTATGAATATATTGGAGATGCGTGCAGATTTTCTTTTATATATGATGACAAATCAATGTACCCTGATTACTTTCACCCAAGCTCAGAAATATTTAATGACATTTTTAATATTCTCGAAAACGTCGAGTTTGGATACTATACATTCTCCGTGCAGCGTTTAGACATCGACGACTACCAGGCAGGAAAGCTGACGCTTGAGGAGGCGGTTGCGGAGTACCAGCGGCAGGTGGATATTTGGTTGAATGAATAAAATGCATACGAGGTGACGCTGATGAAGATAAAAAAGCTTTTTTGCATTCTTCTCGCAATGCTACTTGCCTTGCTTTCCGGATGCACAGGTTCAAACGAGGAAGTAAGCATAGATACCAAATCAGACGAAGTCGGCGGAGCCATTGTCATAAACAACATCGGTTACATGGACAATTTTAATTACCATGCGCTATCTAAAAAAACCGGAATAAAAATATCCACGACCGATTACATGACGGATGAATTTTTAATCAAAATACTCGCCGAAGACTCTGATGTAGACATATACCTTATAAGATCTACAGACATCCTCCAGCTATCTGAAAAAGGCATATATTATCCGCTTGAGTCTAAGATTATCTCTGATTTTAACGACTCCTGCTTTGACTATATAAGTGAGTACTGCAGTGTTGACGGTGAGACAGTCTACATGCCGGTCAATGCTTCATCTTACGCAATACTGATGCCAAAAGCGGCTATAGAGGAAACCGGAATGGAGTACTCTGACATAGAATACCTTGACGGCTACCTTGAGTTTGCAAGAAGCTATGAAGGAGACAGAATAGCTTTTACAAACGGGGCGTTGTTATTTTTTGAGCTTGAAAGTCAATATCAGCATTACTATTGCGACTTTGCAAACAAGCAAATAGACTATATGACACCTGAGTACCTTGAATTATACGAAAAGATGCTCAGCGGATATTTGAGATACGCCCAAGAGCCCGGTGCACCGGAGGGCTTTACGCATACCCTTTCCGGAATATCGTCCAACAGCAATTTAGCTCTCATGTCCTACGGCTTATATTCTAACTATGCATCATTTAACGAAAAAAACGACGGCACTGATGATGTTGTCGACGCCACAGGTCCAAGTTCATTCTTCGATAAATGGCGAGCGTTTCCGGTTCCCAAGGTATCAAGCAAGGTAACCTCAACAGATGTCAGCGCAACATACGCCATGATAAACCCATACTCCGACAACAAGGAAGCCGCTTTAAAGGTTTTAGAGGAAATTGCAACAAATTATTACGATTATGCTGCATCATATAGATTTTCATTTATGTTCAAGGACATCGCCGCATACCCTGAGCACTATCACCCCGACTCGGAGATTTTCAACGATTTCTTTAATATAGTTTCAAACGGATTTATATTCCCGTATCAAGTTATTACATCCCACCCCGACATAGAGGAGTACCAAAACGGCAGAGCTACGCTCGAGGAAGCTGTGGCGATGTATCAACGTGAAGTCGAAATGTGGTTGAATGAATAAAGTGCATATGAGGTGACGCTGATGAAGATAAAAAGACTGCTTTGTTTGGCTCTTGTCCCGATAATTGTTCTTATGGTTTCGTGTTCAGGCGACTCAGGCACAGGCCATCAGAGTTCTTTTGCAGATTCCGATTCCCATCCCGACCAAGAAGTTGTAATTAACAGCAACTTTTTGCCCGGAATAACCGAGTTTGAGTTTGAAGCTATATCACAGGCAACGGGCATAAAAATCTCCACCACAAACTATCTGATAGACGAATTTTTCATAAAAATACTTGCCGGAGACTCTGACGTTGATATTTATTTTGTTCGTCCGACAGAAATAAGACTTCTTTGCGAACAGGGAATATACTATCCGTTTGAATCCGAAATCATATCGGACTTTAACGACAGATGTTTTGACTATTTAAAAGACTGCTGCGATGTGGAAGGACAAACAGTATACATGCCGATAAGCAACAGCGTGACCGCCGTACTGATGCCAAAAGTGGCTATAGAGGAAACCGAAATGGAGTACTCTGACATAGAATACCTTGACGGCTACCTTGAGTTTGCAAGAAACTACAGCGGCAGCAGGACAGCATTTACCAACGGTTCTACGCTTTTCTCTCTCCTTGAAAACCAATATGAGCACTTCGTATGCGACTTTGAAAACAACGAGTTTGATTATATCACTCCGGAATACTTAAATCTGTATGAAAGTCTTTTGGGCGGATACTTAAGATATGCTCAGGAACCGGGTGCGCCTGCCGGCTTTACTCATTCATTAGCCCAGAACGGCGCATGCCACAGCGACAACGTGCTTATGACCATAGGCAGCTACGACAGCTATCAGGATTATAACGACAGTTCATACGGCAACGGAACGTACAATGCCTACGGAAAGAGCGTGTTTTTTGAAAAGTGGAGAGCATTCCCACTCCCTAAAATTTCTGATAAGGTAAGCGGAAATCCGACCAGCAATTTGTTTGCTATGATAAATCCTTATTCCGAAAACAAAGAGGCTGCTGTTAAAGTATTAGAAGAAATAGCGACTAACTATTACGTATACGGAGACTACTACACTTCCTATTCATTTTTATTTGAAGACAAGTCCGACTATCCGGAAAAATATCATCCCGAATCAGAGATATTCAGTGATTTTTATGACATAGTGAAAAACGGATATATAAACAAATACGTGATTTTTACATCCCACCCCGACATAGAGGAGTACCAAAACGGCAGAGCTACGCTCGAGGAAGCTGTGGCGATGTATCAACGTGAAGTCGAAATGTGGTTGAATGAATAAAGTGCATTATCATTTTACCTTTAGCACAAAGCTATCAGTTGCATTTCAAGCCATTTGGAGGAGGCTGTTAAAATGAAATTTGTCGCATCACTTCTTGCCGTGATAATTGTCTTCGGCTTGTTCTCAGCCTGCAATAATTCTATCGGCTCGCCTTCTGACGGCGGTCAAAGCAGTGAGAATCAGCAATTACACATAGTTGACAAAAAGGTCGATTATCCAAGTACTTTCTCCGCCATGAGCAGGATTGAATACGACACCTCCAACGTCATTGACACGGCTCAGATAGAAAACATCCTTTATGTTCTGGAGACAGACGGGCTGCACATAATCGACCTTTCAAGCGGAGAACAATCCGTGGTCTTAGGGGACATGAACATACGGATGATAGCGTCTTACGAGGACGAGCTATACGCATTTTCCGGCGCTCAGGGCGGTGGCGACTCCGCAGAGCTTAACATTTACACCCTTGACAAAAGCGGCGTTGAAACAAGCCGAGCCTCCATGTCTGTTTCCGCATCAACGCTCAAAGAAAACATGATGCTGAGCACGGACGAGGACGGCGCGGGAATGTCTTACGGCATGCCGTCCGCAATTGCAGTAGACGACTACTTTGTAATATACTGCTACATAGATGGAGACCGCTGCTTTGTACACATATCAAAGGACAATCCTGAAGTCATCAGCTCAGTAAAAGAAAGCGTCAGCCAGATAAACAGCACCTTGTCATCAATCTGCCGGTACTTGGGAAACAGTTACCTCGTGTACTCACAGGGTGCGCTCAACCGGCTCAAGGCGTATGACATAGAACTCAATGAATACGTCGAAGAGATCAACACATCATTCTACTCGGGAACAGGCATCGCATACGATCAGTATGCCGACAGCGCCATATTAAGCGGGTCGAGCAATTTCGGAATGAATATTTCGGAGCTTGAGCTTGGGACGCTTTGTGTGAACAGGATTGCATCATACGCATCGGAGTTCACAGGCATGATTTCAAACGACCATGTTACGGCATACGGAAACCTCTACTGCTTAGTATCGAGCAGGGTGAACGACATCAGAGTATATGACGCCGCTGCCGAGCAGCCGACCGTGAACATTGTATTAGACAGTGCTGAAATACCGTTGTCGGTGGAATACGTCACAGTTGTGCTGAGCGAGAAATACGGCATAAATGTAAGAACGAGAACGTATGCAGACTCGGGAAACGTTCTGCCAACAAAGATATCCGCTCAGGACACAGACATAGACATAATATACAATATCTCCAACCTTCCCTATTACATCGTCAACGGCTATTATGTAGACTTAAATCAATTTGATGTTTTAAAGGACAACATTGAAGAGTGCAAGAGTCTGCTTGAGCAAGGGTACTCGTATGATGGAAAGATATTCGGAGTGCCTTACGTAGATGCCAACAATCTCGTAGATGATCCAAATACGCTTGTAATAGACTGTTCGGAGCCAACTACAGTCGCCGGCATTCCGGATTCGGCACATAACTTTGATGCTTACCTTGCAAGATACGTTGACATCACCGAAAAAGCATACACCGACGAGGGCGGCGAAATGCTTTACGAGTATCTTATGCACAGGTACGAAAACAAAGATGACAGTTTCTTAGGAATGCCGACCGACACAAAGGTGCTCGATTCGCTTTCATCAGGCGTGAAAATTTTAAAGAGCAACTGCTGGATAATGAATCCCGCCGGTGCAAACAAGGAAAACGCCGCGATTTTCCTCAACGAATTGATGAATTTAGCCACAGGAAAAACGGACGAAGCCATGTTAGACTCGGTAGGAGTTACCAAAGACACAAACGATCCTTTTTCCGGCCTCGTTGATATGAGTTTAAAATTTTCATACTATGACCTTGATTATGACTACGGAGAGTGCATACCGCAGTGGAAGTCGAGCAGCAGCAGCGTGCGAAGCGTTCTGAGCGAAGCAGTCGGTGCGGCTGTAAGTGCATCAAGTGAGAGCGAAATAAAATCAATCGCAAATGACTACTACGACAAAATCATGCAGGCGATTATGGAGTAAGGGTTGATATGAGGCTGCATGCGGCGAAGATTTACCGACGCATGCAGCCGAACGTATTCATATGGAAAAACACCATGTAGCATTTTGTCACAACACTTATAACGTACTGACATGCCGGCGGTCATACGGGGAACGTATGAAGAGATTATTTTGCATACATGTTTCATTTATTTTGATTTTAATGAAAGTGCGCTAAAACGGCGGTAGGTGGATATTTGGTTGAATGAATAAAGTGCGGCTTTGCTTTACTTTTTGAATGAATTATCCTTGACTTCTTACTGTTTATCATCATGGCTTAAAATATTTCATTTATTTTTAAAATGTATATTGACAATATCCAGCATCATATGATACAATATTTATAACAAAGTTGAGCTTATTTTTAGCACGTTTGCAAAGTGAGTTCAATGACTCGGAAAAGGGCGTGTCCGATGGAACGGTATACCGCAGAAAGCGGGCTAATTCGGACGCACCGTCCATAAATAGGCTGTAAATTTATATGGGTGTTACTATTAGAAGCTAAGGCAAATGATACTGTTCTCGCTCGGCTGCTGCGTATGCAGCAGCCGAAATTATTTTACGAGGAGTGAACTGTTATGTCCGGTTCAGCTGCTGTGCGCAGATTTTTTATTTTATTATTTGCAATGTTATCTCTAGTCGGGTGCGCCGCATCAAATTCCCCGGCCGTCACAAGTGATATAAGTGAAAACTACGGTGACAGTGCAGTAGTGATAAATGATTATACAGCCACATTTGCAGGGCTTGGATACTTTGACTACAACAAGATTTCCGAGAAATCAGGCGTAAGCATAAAAACAGCCACATATTATCCCGAAGAGCTTGACTTAAAGCTGCTTGCCGGAGATTCTGACGTCGATATATTTTTCATAAACTCAAGTTCATTAGACAGATACAAAGAAAACGGGCTGTATTCCGAGCTTAATTCCGATGTAATTTTAAATTTCAACAATTCATGCTTTGATTCATATGCCAAGGCGTGCGAATACGAAGGCAAGACGATAGCCATGCCGGCATCTTCATCGTATTGGGCGTTGCTGATTCCAAAATCCGCAATAGAGGAAACCGGCGTTACGGAGAAAGACGTAGAATATATAGACGATTTTCTATTCTTTGTACGAAATTATGAAGGCGAACGAACAGCATATACAAACGGATCTCAGCTCTTTTACTCGTTAGAAGGGCAATACGAAAGATTTTATTGCGATATTGCGGGCAAAGATATTAACTATATGACCGAAGAATACTTCGATTTATACGAAAAGATGCTTGGCGGATATCTTAGGAACGGTCAAACGCCGGGCGCACCGGAGGGCTTTGAGCACAGCATAACGGGAGATTACAGCAACAACAGCGAGAAAGCGCTATGCACATTTGGCTACTACAGTGATGCGGAGTATTTCAGTGACAATCGGCTTAACACCGACCCTGACGTATACTTAACGCAAGGCTCTGCCGACTTTTTTGATAAGTGGCGGGCATTCCCCATACCCAAAATATCAGAGAAAATCACTTACTGTAGCGTAGGAATGAGCGTAGCAATTATCAATCCGGCATCAGAAAACAAAGAAGCCGCACTAAAGGTTCTTGAAACCATTGCAGAAAACTACTTTGACACAGCAAGAGGTGTAAAGTACTCATTTCTGTTTGCAGATCGTTCGGCATATCCGGAATACTATCATACAGGCTCTGACATCTTTAATGATTATTATGAATTATTCAGCAACGGTGTTGTTTCGACTTTAAGCGTTGACATTGCAACGAGCCGTCCGGAGATCGACGACTACCAAGCGGGGAAGCTGACGCTTGAGGAGGCGGTTGCGGAGTACCAGCGGCAGGTGGATATTTGGTTGAATGAATA
>OHGR01000459.1_pt1 | contig 18271 bp, 20 predicted proteins | sample 1567911 | NCBI WGS metagenome assembly OHGR01 (sample SAMEA3879552, study PRJEB24766) | human gut metagenome | biome: human-associated habitat; feature: feces | place: USA | collected 1985/1987
GTTTATCTACTCAACTATTCTTCTGGAACAAATACTCCATAGATAGTCTTAATAGCATCCTCAAAGTATCTGTTTCTTACACCAATGATGATGTTAAGCTCTGAAGATCCCTGATCTATCATTTTAACATTAATCTTAGCTTTTGCAAGTGCTGAGAAGATATTTCCTGCTATACCAGTACTGTTCTTCATTCCACGTCCAACTACTGCAATAAGTGCAAGGTTAGCTTCAAGTTCAACAGAGTCAGGATTAACTGCCTTATGAATCTGTGCAAGAACCTTCTGTTCCTTCTCTACAAATTCATCCTGGTGAACAAATACTGTCATAGTATCAATTCCTGAAGGCATATGTTCGATTGAGATTCCGTTATCCTCGAATACTGAAAGAACCTTTCTACAGAATCCGATTTCTGAATTCATCATATCCTTATCAATGCTGATTGCAACGAATCCCTTCTTACCTGCAATACCAGTAATTGTGTATTCCGGCATATTACATGTTGTCTCAACAATCATTGTTCCCTTATCTTCCGGAGCATTAGTATTCTTAATATTGATAGGAATTCCACCCTTTCTTACAGGGAAGATAGCTGATTCATGAAGCACTGATGCACCCATGTATGAAAGCTCTCTTAATTCCTTATATGTAATAACGTTGATTGGCTTTGCATTATTTACAATTCTTGGATCTGCTGCAAGGAAGCCTGATACATCTGTCCAGTTCTCATACATATCAGCCTTAAGTGCTCTTGCAACGATTGATCCTGTTACATCAGAACCGCCTCTTGAAAATGTCTTAACCTTTCCATTTGGCATTGCTCCGTAAAAACCAGGTACAACTGCTCTTTCAATATTAGCAAACTTTGCTTCACACACTGCATTAGTCTTTTCTGAATCAAACTCTCCATCCTTATCGAAGCAGATAACTGTAGCAGCATCTATGAACTCATATCCAAGATAGTTAGCCATGATAATACCATTAAGATACTCTCCTCTTGAAGCTGCATAATCTTTTCCTGCAAGTGCCTCAAAATTCTTCTTAATTGTCTCGAACTGTTCCTTTAATGAAAGCTTAAGTCCAAGTCCCTTGATAATTTCATTGTATCTTTCCTCAATTGCCTTAAGACTCTTCTCAATATTCTTACCAGCTTCTGCCTCTGCATAACATTTGTAAAGCATATCAGTAACCTTAGTATCCTCTGGAAATCTCTTTCCAGGTGCTGAAGGAACCACATACTTTCTGTTCTCATCAGCACGGATAATATTGCCAACCTTCTTAAACTGCTCTGCGCTTGCAAGTGAACTTCCACCAAATTTAACTACTTTAATCATTACTTTTCTCCCTTATATTATTACTGTAATTTAGTATCATCTATTCTGATTCTGCTTATAACAGAAACCTTATCCTTAGCATCTTCAAATGCTCTCTCTGTCATAGGTTCTGTAACAAATCCGAACTCTCCGTTAATTCCATCAACCTTAACAACCTGTCCTTCACCAAATGCTGCCTTAGCTGCCTGGACATCATCGCCCTTAATTCTTACAAAGAACTTTCTTGTCTCGTCAAATGTATCACCAAGTTCCTGCTTTACTGAACTCCAGATTGTCATAACATTTTTACCCTTATGCTTAACACAGTCAACTACATCTGATACTACAGCACTTGCTGTTGGAAGCTTTCCTGCTCCACTGCCGTAGAACATAGCATCTCCGAGCACATTTCCGCGTAAAAATACGCCGTTGAACACTCCATTTACTCCTGAGAGCGGATGTGTGTCATCTATCATATATGGTGCAACGAGACAGGTATAGCTGTCACCCACCTTGCGGCTTGAAGCAAGAAGCTTGATTGCACGGTGCATTGCCTTTGCATACTTAATATCCTCAGGTGTAATCTTTGTGATACCCTCACAGTGGATATCCTCGAAATCCACCTGCTGTCCTGCAACAAGCGATGTGAGAATGGCTATCTTTCTGCATGGATCATATCCCTCTATGTCGGCTGTAGGATCCTTCTCTGCATAGCCCTTATCCTGAGCATCCTTTAATACCTCATCAAAGTCTGCACCTTCCTCTGTCATCTTTGTAAGCATGTAGTTGGTTGTTCCGTTTAAGATACCTGTGATTTCCTCAATCTCGTCTGCTGTGAGACACTTGTTGAGAGGTCTGATAATAGGGATTCCACCACCGACACTGGCCTCAAACTGGAAGTTCACTCCATGATCCCTGGCAACCTTGATGAGCTCAGCACCCTTTGCAGCAACAAGGTTCTTGTTTGATGTTGCTACCTGTTTTCCTGCCTCAAGCATTGCCTTTACGAATGTAAATGCAGGCTCAACGCCTCCCATTGTCTCTACAACTATACCGATTTCAGGGTCCTCTGCAATAACCTTATAATCATGAACTATTTTGTTCTCAATAGGTGTACCCGGGAACTCTCTTAAATCAAGCACATACTTGACCTCGATTGGCTCTCCTGCTCTCTTTGCGATTTTTTCTTTGTTGATTTCTAATACTTCTACGACACCTGATCCAATTGTGCCGTAACCCATAACTGCAATCTTCATCTTTTTGTTACTCCCTGGCTAAAATTTTTACGTAATGTATGCCCTTTAAGGACTCAATCTGCTTTGCCATATCATCCACATCATCCGACTCGGGAAATACATCCACAGATAACGTGAGTGACGCAATGCCATTTACCGGTACACTTTGGTGTATGGTAAGAATATTTGCTTTCGCATCGGCTACCGACTTAAGCACAACGGAAAGTATGCCCTGCTCGTCATCCATCTGAATTACAAGATTCACTGTCTTTCCTTTACGTCCCTCATAAAAAGGAAAAATATCATCCTTATATTTGTAAAATGAGCTTCTACTTATGCCAACAGCATCTGTTGCCTCCTGCACAGATTCAAGCTTGCCCGAATCCAGCAGTCTCTTTGCCTCAACTACTTTAAGCAGCACCTCCGGTACAGCCTTTGCCCGTAAAACGAAGTAGTTTGATTTCTCCGCCATTTAGTTACCTCCAAAATGGCCGGTGTGTGTTTGTCACACACCGACATTTGTCCTTGACTCAAAGATTTTAACACAAAGATTACAGCTTTGCAACATCTTATGCTCTTGGTTTTCCACAATTACTGCAGAATTTACCTGTATTTTTCTGTCCACACTCACATGTCCACTCTGTAATCTCCTGTGGCATAGGCTTGCCGCAATTACTGCAGAATTTACCTGTGTTTTTCTGTCCGCACTCACATGTCCAGCCTGACGCATCCTCCTGCTGTGTGGCACCTGAAGCCACTCCTGCTGCCATACCTGCTGCACCATTTCCCGGCGCATTCATTCCGGCTGACCGGTTATTTTGTGCCATCTGTGTAAAACCATTCATCATATTGCCCATGGTGCTCATTCCCATGCCGACACCCATGAAGCCCTGCATAGCTCCACCACTGTTGCTGCCTGCGTTCTTAACACCCTCTGACATATTTTTGACCATATATCCCTGTGCAATAGATGGATCTGAGAGCATTGCGCCCTCGTTTCTTGTGTTAATGAGCTCCTGAGACTTCTCATCATATGAAAGGCTGGCGATACCAACACTTTGTACCTCCATACCACGCATCTGATTCCAGCTTTCATCGAGACACTTCGCCATATATCTTCCAAGCTCAGATGCCTTGCTTGTGACGAATGAAATTCTTGTACCATCCGCTGACATCTGGTTGATGGCAGACTGTAATGCCTCTAAAAACTCTGACAGATACTGCTCATTGATATCAGTAATCTCCACATGATCCATATTCTTTGGAATAGCCTCTGCATAAAACTGAAGTGGATTCACAATTTTGATGGAATATGTACCATGGGCACGAAGGAAAAGCTCCGCATTATAAAATGTATCATAGTAGTTTATAGGATTTCTCGTACCAAACTTGATTCCCTTGATTTCCTGAAGGTTGATATAATAAACCTTCTGTGACTGTGGTGTCTGTCCACCAAATCTCACACGGTCAAAGGTTTCCTTTAAAGAATCCCCAAACTGTCCGTTGAAAAGTGATGGCATAGATGAATTGCTCACCTTGTAGTAGCCCGGCTCAGCTGTATAATCTACAATCTTGCCACCATCAACAAGTATCATAAACTGATTATCATATACATGAATGATAGAGCCGTTTGAAACAATATCGTCAGAGCCTTTTTTATTCTGCCCCCTGTTTACCAGCACACCCCTGGCATAGACTGTCTGGTCGCCTATATTATCCGGTTCAATAACCTCCTGCCATGTATCTGCAAAGCCGCCTCCAATTGCCTGTTTTACTGCCTTAATAATTCCCATTTTCTTCCTCCTTAGATATGGTTGTAATCAACTTCATGAAAGCTCTGCAGCTTCCATACTTTTATATTGACAGGCTCAACATATGAGCCACAATATTCACATTTCTTTGCTCCAAGACTTCTGACCGGAGCGCCGCAATTCGGACATGTAGTGCCAACTGCACTGCCTATCCCTGCATTATCCAGCATATCTATATCCTGTATGTATACAAGCTCCATATTGTATCTGGTCTGCTTTTTATACTCTTTATCACCACTGATAAGCTTTCCTGAGGCAGTCTTGTAGTAAAAATACTCAACCGCACTCTGTATACTGATGACGCACCTTCCATCTCTTTTCACATAGTTTGAGATTTCAGTCTGATGCACCCTGATCTCGTCAAAATGCTCTGTAAAACCAGCCGCTTCATTGCTGTCTATACGCACCAGCACCTGCTGTCTTACCTCATCAGAAGCCTCACGGTCCAGCTTGTAAATATCCTCAGTCGTGATTGCACAAAGTGCTGACACAAGCACTCTTTCTGACATTCTCTTAAACTGTTCCCAGACAAACTCTGGAAAATCCCTTTTTATCTGTGGCTCCATAAGGCGCGTCATGCCTGAAACCGACTTGGGAGTCGTAGAGACATTCTCCCTGATACGATTGATGCCCTCTGTGACATCAGGTGTACCAAGAAGACTTTCAGACAACCGTCTGACTTTAATGTAAACGGTCACTCCGGCAGCTGTCAGAACTGCTAATATCGCCACAGCTATAACTAAACCCACATTTGCCTCCTTATTCTGAACGTGTTGCAAGCCACTTCAGATAACCATTGATAAATATATCTATATTGCCATCGAGCACTGCATCCGCATTACCGGTCTCCACATCTGTCCTGTGATCCTTGACCATGGTGTAAGGCTGAAGCACATACGAACGTATCTGGCTTCCCCAGCCAATTTCCTTGACCTCGCCTCTGATGCCCGCCTCCTTTGCAGCATTCTCTTCCTGCTTTAAAAGATACAGCTTTGCCTTTAACATCTGCATGGCTTTGTCCTTGTTCATATGCTGTGAACGCTCATTCTGACACTGTACCACGATCCCTGATGGAAAATGTGTGATACGAATAGCAGACGAAGTTTTATTGATATGCTGTCCTCCTGCTCCACTTGAGCGGTAGGTATCAATTCTGATATCCTCGTCCTTCACCTCAATATCGAGATCCTCCTCAATATCAGGCATGACATCACATGATACGAATGAGGTCTGCCTTTTTCCCGCCGCATTAAACGGCGAAATACGAACAAGCCTGTGTACACCTTTTTCAGACTTTAGATACCCATATGCATTCTCTCCGTTTACCTGGAAAGTAATGGACTTGATACCGGCTTCATCGCCATCAAGCGAATCGAGCACCTCAAGGGTAAAGCCCTTTTTATCAGCCCACTTCGAGTACATACGAAACAGCATGGACGCCCAGTCACACGACTCGGTACCACCTGCACCTGCATTGAGCCTCAGAATCGCATTGCATTTATCATATTCTCCCGACAAAAGAGTCTTCATTCTGATACCGTCATATGTGCTCTCAAAATCATCAAGCATCTGCTGTATCTCGGGTATGAGTGACTCATCGTTCTCCTCATAGCCCATCTCAATCATCGTCTCTATATCTTCGTACTGTTCCTTGAGCTTTGCGTATGTAGCTACATCATCCTTCATACTCTTAAGCTCTTTCATCTTGCTCTGTGACTTCTCCGGGTCATCCCAGAAGTCAGGAGCTTCCATTTCTCGCTCTAATTCCTGGATTTTTTCTTCTTTATTAGCCAGGTCAAAGTGAATCCCTCACTTCCTGTAGTGGGGCTTTGTAGCCTTGGAGCGTGGACTTGAAATTATCCAACTCTACCACAGAATCACCTCTTTCTTTGCATTTTAGACGCTTTGTGGCTTTAATGACGCTTCCCGCATTCAGGCTGTGTGGTGCGGCTGTCACATAGTATATTCCTCTGAAAAATATGAAGTCAGCCACGGGATTTTTTTCGGATAGTGATTTTTTTTTTTCACTTTGTTTCATTCATATTTTTTTCCGGAACCCCGTGGCAGTTCATATTTTTCTTCGGAACATGCTGTGTGCCGGCCGTAAACCCGGGTTTACGGGGCGGGAAGCTGGTTGTGGCACATATTAAAAGCGTATGTTATATGCCTTGTTTTTTCGGCCAGCGTCGATATCTTTATTATACCGATTATATTAGAAAACTGCAACTAAATTTGTTACTTATCATCACACCTTCGATTTCACAGTGCCTGCTGTATGCTTCTTACGCGCCACATGTGTAACAAGCGCAATAAATAGCAGCATAATGATACCGCCTGTGGTATCAATCAGTACGTCCGTGAATCTGCCGGCCCGGCCGGGCACGAACAGCTGATGAATTTCATCTGTGCAGGCATATATGAAGGTCACGCCTATCGGAATCAAAACTCTTCTTCTGCCATGCAAGAACGAAAATGTCAAAAAGCCAAGCAATGTGAGAATGGCATACTCACTCATGTGGGCACATTTTCTCACCGGATAGTCTATAAGCTCTGCCTTATCGAGCAGCTCCTTCTCATCCCAGTGGCTTGCAGTAATGGTATTGACCACAGAAACTATGCGATAGCTGACGCTGCCGCTGAGCTCAGACGACTCGGTGTCAGGCTCCGCCGAAAACATAAAGATGACTACCATCCAGCACAGCATGAGAAAGCATGCAATCTTATTTAAGCTTTTCATTCATCACCTCAATCGCTTTCTGAAGCTGCACATCATACTGCATGTCATAGTCTGCATTTGTATCTCCTGTATATTCATAATCGACCTCTACATCAGGCTCGATACCCTTTTTGTGGATATTGTGACCGTTTGGTGTGTAGTACTTCGATGTGGTAATCTTTACAGCATCGCCATCGGAAAGATTGTAGATAGTCTGTACAATTCCCTTTCCAAATGTCTTTTTACCTACAAGTGTGGCATCAATATAACCATCCTCATTGTAATCCTTCATGGCTCCCGCAAAAATTTCAGATGCACTTGCGCTGTTCTCATCGACAAGCACTACGATAGGACAGTCAATCTGTTTTCCATCATCATCACCAAATGTCTGGACATTTCCGTTTTTATCCTTTGTATACACGACAGTTCCTGCAGGAAGCTTGCCAACTGTTTCTGCCGGAAGCAGTCTGTCAACCATTTCTGTCACTGCGGTAAGTAGTCCTCCCGGATTAGCACGCAAATCCACTATAAGACCCTTCATACCCTGATTTGTAAGTCCGTCAAGTGCATCCTCAAACTGACTTGCCGTGTTTGTCTGAAACTCGCTGACCTGGATATATCCCACTCCATTGTCAAGCAGCTTGCTGTCCACTGATGGCAGCTCAACATTTTTACGCTCCACATCAACGGTAAATGGGTCTGTATCCTCGCCACGCCTGATTTCAAGCGTAACTTTCGTGCCCTCCTTACCTCTGATTTTGGCAACAAGCTTTGTGAGATCCTCGGATGTTGCCTCGACACCATCAACAGAGACTATTTCGTCATCCTTTTTAAGTCCCGCTTCCTCAGAAGGTGTACCACTGTATACCTTCGAAACTGTCACCTGCTTTGTATTCGGATCCTGCTTTAACGCAGCCCCGATTCCATAATACGTGCCTGTCGTACTGATTTGCAGTTCCTTATACTCATCCGCGGTATAATAAACCGAATAAGGATCATTCAGCCCCTCCATCACACCATGTAGCAGACCGTTTTCCAAATCATCCTTATCGTAATCCTCATAGTAGTACTCGTCTATGTAGTTCGCAAGCTCATCGATTTTCTGCACGGTCTTGTCGTCAAGCACATCTGCGCTTTTTGCAACGGTATGCACGCTCCTGCCTGTAATCATTGTGTATGCAAAGAGCACAATCAATCCAAGCACAATGGTGGTCACTATACCTGTAGCAATCCCGACACCGAACCCATTTCTAAATCCCTTTCTATGAGGCTTTTTATCGCTCATATCTGAATTATCATCGTATTCTAAGCCGTTGTTGTTTGAATTATCCATTTCAGTCCTGTCCTCTCTATATTATGATATGAACTTAAAACAGCCTGTCTCCGATCGGAGCCAGGCCGTCATAATTATTATTATACTCTTAAATGTTTCCGAATTGTGAATCGGCTTCCCAAAAAGCCAATTCCAACGCCCAGTATAAGTGCTACCGGTACAAGTGTAGAGAAAATCTCCTTTGTCGGGATAAATGTCATCATATTTCCTATAAAACTAAACTTATTAGCAATATATGCACAAATCTTTCCATACATGACACTGAGCAATCCCAGAGGAATCGCTGATCCTATCAGTCCAATGAGAATACCTTCTACCACAAACGGAGACCTGACCAGAAAATCAGTTGCTCCAATAAGCTTCATGATAGCTATTTCCTCTCGTCTGACCGCAATACCCGTAGTAACTGTGTTGCTTATAAGGAAAATCGCAACACACAGAAGAATCAGAATGATACCTCCCGATACATAGCTGATAAGCTTATTTAAATCGGTCAGTGTATTGGCCACATCCTGCGACTGGTTTACCTTTCTGACGCCCTCCAGCCCCTTGATATAGTTGACAAGAGTCTGCTGCATAGAGACATCATTCAAATAAACCTGCAGATTTGCTGAATTACTGAGAGGGTTATCATCACCAAATGAAGCTGCAGCATCATCGTAGCCCTCAAAATACTCCTTCTGGTAATCACTCCATGCATCGGCCGCCGACTGATAATCCACCTTGCCAACCTCAGCCCTCTTTTCTATCTGAGCCTTGTCCGCTTTTATTACATCCTCTGTAGTGCCCTCATTAAAGAACACTGTGACAGCAACACCCTCCTCAGCTGTCTTAACCATGCTTGAGAAGTTCGTCACAACTATATAAAACAGACCAAACATAAAAATACAGGCTGCCATTGTCGCTATGGATGCCAGTGAAAACATCTTGTTTCTGAATATATTCTTAAATCCCTGCTTGATTGAATAAAAAAACGTATTAATCCTCATCACTATCACCATCCTTGCTGTCAGATACAACAAGACCTTTCTTTATAGTGATAACACGTTTTTTCATAACCTTAACAATCTCAAGATTGTGAGTTACAACGATAACAGTTGTGCCTTTCTCGTTGATTTCCTCAAGCAGTTTCATAATCTCCCACGCATTGTTATTGTCCAGATTACCCGTCGGCTCGTCAGCAAGCAGCATGCTCGGCTCATTGACAAGAGCTCTTGCAATAGCTACTCTCTGCTGCTCTCCTCCCGAAAGCTCTCTCGGCTTTGACTTGTACTTTGCAGCAAGCCCTACCATAGAAAGCATCTGTGGCACCTTTTTCTTAATAACAGCTGTGGATGCACCTATAACCTTGAGTGCAAAAGCTACATTTTCATAAACATTTCTATCCTTTAATAATCTGAAGTCCTGGAAAACGACTCCAACATTTCTTCTGTATTTAGGAACCTGCTTGTGGCGAATGCGCGTCAGATTCCTTCCGTCAACAGTAATCGTTCCGTCTGTAGGATCAAGCTCCTTTAAAAGAAGCTTAATCAAAGTGGATTTGCCGGATCCGCTATCTCCGCATACGAAAACAAACTCTCCATCATCAATCTCGAGATTGACATCATTGAGAGCAGGTATACCTGCAGAATATGCCTTACTGACATGTTCAAGTTTAATCATTACTTTCTCCTTAATAGTCCATTGATTCCATATATTTCATATATTTGACTACCATAAGGGCAATCTTAAATGTGATGGCATCCTCGAACACTCTAAGGTCGAGTCCTGTACTTTTCTGAAGCTTGTCCAATCTATATACAAGAGTATTTCTGTGAATGTAGAGCTGTCTTGAAGTCTCAGATACATTCAGGCTATTCTCAAAGAACTTATTTATAGTAGATAATATTTCTTCATCAAAATCGTCAGGGGATTTGCCATCGAATATCTCTTTGATAAACATCTTGCATAGAGGAATCGGGAGCTGATATATCAGACGACCTATTCCAAGCTGGGAATATGCTATAATATTCCTCTCCTCGAAAAAGATTTTTCCGACATCGAGAGCCATCCTGGCCTCCTTATATGAGCGCGACACCTCTTTCAACTCATTGATAACAGTACCATATGCAATATGTACCCCATCCGCTTCGGATCTGAACAGATTCAAAATCACCTCGGCTGTCTTTCTGAGATCATCATAGGTCTCGTTTTCTGCCAGTTCCTTCACTACTATTATATTCTTCTCGTCAACAGCTGTAACAAAATCCTTTGATTTGCCGCCGAAAAGACTTCTGATCTTCTCAAGCTCGTTGCCGTCCTTCTCCCTGTTTGTCTCAACAATAAATACTACACGTCGCACTTCAATATCAATATGAAGCTTCTTCGCGCGATTGTATATATCAACCAGAAGGAGATTATCCAAAAGCAGATTCTTTATAAAATTATCCTTGTCAAATCGCTCCTTGTACGCAACCAGAAGATTCTGAATCTGGAAGCTTGCAATCTTGCCTATCATGTAGACATCCTCGCTGTCACCATAAGCTAAAAGCACATATTCCAGCTGGTGATCATCAAAGACTTTGAAAAACTGGCATCCATTAATCACCTGACTGTCTGTTGGTGATGCAACAAAGGCCTGTGCCGGCTCTATAAACGCCTCTGCGTTCGGAAATGTAGCTGCAAGAATCTTGCCCTCAACATCTATCACACAAAGATCGGTTCTCGTAATTCCTTTAAGGCCATCAATTGTATTTTGAAGTATCTGATTGGAAATCATAAATCGTTCTCCTTCTCCCCTTTTTGTAACTGTGCATTGCCCTCACAGTCACTTTATAACTAATTGCATAAATACTTGCTATTATTTTAATACATTCGCACAAAAAAATAAAGAGGTAAATGTACAATTTTTACACATTTCCTCTTATTTTTTCTTCTATTGTTATAAGAATTAACTATATCTAACTGTTTTATCTATGTTCATAGGTGTTGATAAGATGCGTAAGGCGCTTCACATCAAGCATTTTTCTTATTTTTCCAATAAATCCATGCTTTTTCCCCATGAACTTATTATTTCCGATTCCGTACCAGAGGTTCATCAACAGCTTTTCCCTGTTGTGTAAAAGGAACTTCTCCTGTGACGGAGACGGAAGAAATGATGCAATCACATCAGGTGAAACGATGTTAATTTCATTGACAAGATTTTCGCTGCATCCCGGTGAGTCATCAAGAACACCCTTGCCGGATATTCGCGCTCTGTCAAATAATCCAAGCAGAAATTCCTCAGCCTCATCAACAGCTTTCTGCGACTCTGCAATCACAAAGATTTTTTTATCATTTCTCTCAAGCCTCTTAAAAAACTCATAAAAGAAGTCATGATCTTCTATCTCATGCCGACGCTGCAAAGTATCTGCCGATACCGCCCTTAGTATGCCTTCATCCGCAATGACAGTATAATCGCACGCCTCCAGTGACTGCTTCACTTCTTCATCAGACTCCGCCAATGCCAGCGTATCCATATTCACTTCCTCTATTGTAGTGAGTATCTTCTCTGAAATACGCCTGTCGACTCTCATGATCATCTCGCGTACTGTATAGTTATCAAGTTGTAGCCCTGCAATATCTATCTTTTTAATCATAATTTGAAGTATAACAAAATTAACTTACATAATCAACACTTTTCAAGTTGTCCGACAATTATAAAGCATTTTAATCATATTATTTACAATTAAAATGTCAATATTATTTCCGAAATATTACTAATTTAGTGCAACTTTATCAGAACTTTACAAAACAGTTGTTCTTTTGCTCACATTCAAAAATGTGGATAATGTGCATAACTCCGTGCATAACTCATTTTTAGGGCACTTTGAGGTTTACTTTTGTTGATAGTTATCCACATTTATCCCCAATCCGAATTTACCGGGTTTAGCATATCCACTTTTTTGTGCATGTTGCTATTTTGATATATGTGATAAAAATTACGCTTGACAGCCCAGTTTTCCATTCCGTTTAAATTAGTCCCGTTTTTAAACATATATGTATATCATACAAGGCTACTTATTTCAAATATCATAAACAAAAATAAATTTTCTATATGTAAAAAAGACCTCCATCTCGATGAGATGAAGGTCTTTATAGATCCGTTTTTACCTATCCGGCATGAATTTATTAGAAAATTCTTCTAACTGCAATGATTGATTTGTAGTTAGCCGGTGATGTATATTTGATACCGTCTGATGGGTTGCTTGCATGTACAATAGTGTTTCCACCACAGTAGATAGCAACATGTCCGCTATAGCAGATGATATCTCCAGGCTGCATATCGCTTGTGCTCACACCGTATCCAACGCTTCTCATTGCTGATGAGCTATGTGGTAAGCTGATGCCAAACTGTGCATAAACTGACATTACAAATCCTGAACAATCTGTTCCGTTTGTAAGACTTGAGCCACCGTAAACATAAGGATTGCCAACGAACTGTGATGCATAATTAACAACAGCCTGTCCGTTTGAACCACTTGGTGCGCTATAGCTCTTCTCTGATGAAGAACTGCTTGATGATTTGCTTGAAGACTTAGATGACTTCTTTGCTGCTGCCTTGGCTGCTTTTGCTTCCTCAGCCTTTCTAGCTTTCTCTTCAGCCTTTCTGGCTGCTTCCTCAGCCGCCTTACGCTCTGCCTCTTCCTTGGCAAGTCTTGCTGCTTCCTCTTCCTTAGACTCAGCATAAGTGAACTCTGTATCGAGTGTCACATAATCTGTAGATACATATCCGGTACCGTCTGCTGTAGATACACCTACCCATCCGTCTGTTGACTCATCCACAACTGTGAGATCATCCTCTCCGGACACGAGACCAAGTACTTCTGCATCAGTAGATGCTGTTGTTCTGACCTTGAGTGTCTCAGTATTGACTGTTGCCACGCGACGGCCTGCGCTCTGTACGAGTGCATCGTCACCAACTACAACATAATCACCTTTTACATATCCTGTTACTGAACCGGACTGGATTTTGTACCATCCGTTATCGGTTGTCTCAAGTACTGTTCCAATTCCATTGTTATAGAGCTTTCCAAGAGACTCGCTGTTTTCATCTGCACTCGCACGTATATTAACGCTGTCGCTAACCTGTGCAACTGCTGTATCAGCATATGCTGATTTAACCGGCTCAGCATCTGTTGTCGCAACATCTGTTGCATTCTCTGATGTCTCATCACCTTTTAACATTACATCTGTCAACATAGATGTAACACCGGCTGTAAGAGTGTTTGATGTACTAACAATATCTGATGTATAACTTGCTACTCCTGCAGTAGGTCCAGCCGCATATACTGCATATGGCACTGAGGACAGAGCCATAAAACCTGTAAGTACCCCGGCTGTGAGTTTCACATAATTTACTTTCATTTTACCCTCCGTTGTATGAATTTGTAACAGTTATTACGAATTTGTTACAAATATTACTTTCTCATTATAGCAAAGTAACATATATATGTCAACGTTTTCTTAGAGAATTCTTAAGAAAATCTTGACTTTTTCCAACGAATAGGACTTATGTCGCATGAAATACTTATGTAATAATTTTATTTTACAGCAATAGCCTCAACCTCAAGCATTACATCCTTTGGAAGCCTTGCGACCTCAACACAGCTTCTTGCAGGGTATGCTCCGTTAAAAAATGTGGCATATACCTCATTTATTGCACCGAAGTCATTCATCTCCTTGATGAAAACTGTAGTCTTTACCACATTGTCCATGCTTGTTCCTGCTGCCTCAAGCAGATGTGACAGATTTGTAAATGCCTGCTTAGCCTGTGCCTGTGAGCCCTCAGGAATCTCACCGGTCTCCGGAACTACCGGTATCACTCCGGAAGTATATACCATACCATTTACCTCGATAGCCTGTGAATATGGTCCGATTGCTGCCGGTGCCTTGTCTGTACTGATAACGTTTTTCATGTTATTGCCCTTCTTTCCTGTTAAAATTTATTAAAAAGATTGTTATTTCTTAAGACGGATTTTGCCATCTGTGAGATCAATCTTTCTTTCCTTATATAAATGACCAACTGCACGCTTGAATGCATTTTTGCTAAGTCCTGTTTCTCTCTTGATTACCTCCGGGCTTGCCTTTTCCGAAAACGGAAGCACCCCTGCGTATGAATCAAGCAGTTCAAGGAGCTTTTCAGCGTCGGAATCCATCTGAATATATGCCTTTTCCCTCATTGTCAGGTCCAGCTTGCCATCCCCCTTGACATCAGTGACCTTTGCCTCTATCACATCTCCAAGCTTCAGATAAGCGGCATTCTCAAAAACCGGTATCTTTGCTGAATATTTGTCATCCACAGCGATAAATGTACCGAAATTGTCGCTAAAATCATACACACGGCCTGAAACCATATCATCCTTTTTGTATGGCGAATCGGTGCTCAGCATATGGTAAATACCCTTTGTGGTAGCGCAAAGCCTCTGGCTTTTATCTATGTATAATGTAACAAGTATCTCATCTCCGGCGCTGACCTTTCTGACCATCTCCTTGTAAGGAAGAAACAGGTCCTTTTCAAGTCCCCAGTCAAGGAACGCCCCTATTTTAGTCACCTCCTTGACAGTAAGCACTGATAAACCTCCAAGTGTCAGCTTTGGCTCGTTTGTCGTAGCAATAAGTCTGTCGTTAGAGTCCTTGTATACAAAGACCTTAAGCTTATCCCCCTGCTTTACTCCATCCGGAATCTGCTTTGCCGGAAGCAGTACCCTTTCCTCCGAAGCCGAAGATGTTGACAAATATATGCCAAAATCAACCTTCTTTACACATACAAGCTCCTGATATTCTCCTAATCTCATGTTTTTCCGTCCTTTCTGTATCAAAACTGTATCGTTGTTAAATAATGGAATTATAATTATTTTCCCGGTACCGGCTTACTCAAAAACTCCACCACCGAATACGGTTTTTTATCCGTATCCGCAAGCACCACTGTCACACTCTTTGATGTGTACTTCACGTATGATATAACTGTATCACCAAGCTTTGCTTCTTTTCTGTACTCCACACGAAGCTCAGATATTTCAAAATCATTTGGCAGAAGCTGCTGTGCCAGCATAACATACTTCTCATTGTTCATATGATGGTTGCTGTCTATAAAAAACTGAGGAACCACAATCTCACCCTTTTTCTCCATATCATCAGGAATATGAAGCTTGCGCTTTGCACACTCCATCTCAAGCTGCGGCTCAAGACCGTATGTATCCGCAAACTCCTGAGGCACCTTCACCGGTCTGCCGGTTCGTGTATCAACAAGTACCCAGACAGAATTGGCATATGCCAGTGTGCTGCCACCTGCATCTTCAAGTGTGAAATTTCTGTAGCCGTAAAACGCCTTCATACCATATGCCCATGTGGATATCTTTACCTGTTCATTAAGCAGTGGAAGCCTGTTTATGCATATCTGCCATGATGAAAGCACCCATGCTATATGATTGTCCGCAAGAAATCTGATTCCCACATCATGTGACTGTGAGTGAAACACACTACAGTCCTGAAAATAATTGGTAAGCCCCGTAAGGCTCAGTCTGCATGACGAATCCACCTCGCTGTAACGTATTCTGCTATCAAATGAAAAAGCCATATCTAATTCCTCTAGTCTATAAAATTGAAGTAACTTCTGATAAATCTAAACGCTTCATCCACACCATTGGACATCCAAAGATTTGAGCTTTTATTAATGATATCCTGGTATTGCTGTATAGTAATTGGTGTCTTTTTTTCAGAGCCGAGTTCTTCTATAAGATTAATAATTCTCAAAAAATTCTTGTTCATATTACACCATCCTTCTATAACTGTTTAAGCCATATACGATTTTATTTTATAACAAATCGCATTATTACACAAGAAAAAAAGAGAACTTCTATCGAAGTTCTCTTTAGCTGGCCCACAAGGATTCGAACCTTGAAATGACGGAGTCAGAGTCCGTTGCCTTACCATTTGGCGATGGGCCAATGTGTTGTCTCAACAAAAGATATTATACACATGTGATTATATAGTGTCAAGCATTTTTTTATTTTAATTGAATGTAATTGAATATAAATTCTGCTTGTCCTGCTAAAATGTGAGCACCGGTTAATTTTTAAACAGCAACACCTCGCCATCATATTCAGCAAATGTCACCTCATCGCCCCACTCAAGCTTTGCCGTGCCGTTTGTCTGCTCTATGATTGTTTTCTCTATGCGTTTTTTATCATTTTCCGGGATAACGGCTTTCACGAGCACATCCGCCTCATACGCTGTGTCCATCACCGTAATCTTCTCCTGTGCAAACAGATACTGAAGTCTTCCGATTCCGGTATAGTCCGTCCTGATAAACAGTACTGCACCATCCTTCTTCTCTATTATCTCACTTGCCGATAGCCCCGCCTTTGTGGCTTGCTGATACGCACGCACCAGTCCGCCAGTGCCAAGCAGCACCCCACCGAAGTACCTCGTTACAACAACAGCGACATTGTGGATATTTTCCTTAAGGAGTACATCAAGCATAGGACGACCTGCGGTGCCTGCAGGCTCCCCGTCATCCGAGCATCTGGTCAGCTCCTGTCTCTTTCCTATAACAAAGGCACTGCAGTTGTGCCTTGCATCCCAGTATTTCTTTTTCGTCTCATTGATGAAGCTTACAGCCTCATCCTCAGACTCTACCGGCCTTACGGTTGCTATAAACCTCGATTTCTTCTCTGTTATCTCACCCTGTCCGCCCTTGTACACGTACAGGCTTATAGTATTCTCTGACATATGATATTCTTTCCATCCTGATATTGCCTGATTACACTCATGCATCATAAAGACACTTTATAGTTGTTACCTGTATTATATAATATGAAAACCAATCTGTAAATTGCATTTAAATGCTATATTTGATATAATAATGTATACTGTTTATTTTCTAATCACAGTATATACAAACAAGATTACAAATCTTTATAATGACAAGGAGGCCTATATATGAATTACGGCAAAAAAGCTACAATGCAGCTGCTCCGGAAATATGACAATAAGAGCTCTAAGGTCAAAAACAAGTTCAAGCTCATTGTTCTAAAGATTCTTCTGGTTGTAGTAATTGTAGCAGGCGCAGCCGGCATCAGTTCAGGAATCGGTGTCATGAAGGGAATCATTGATTCCGCACCTGACATATCAAAGATCGATGTCACTCCTACCGGCTACTCAACTACCGTTCTGGCGGCAAACGGAGAAGAAACCGCCACACTCGTAGGTCAGGGGGCAAACAGGCAGTATGTCACCATCGATGAGATTCCGCTGGATTTGCAGCATGCTTTTGTTGCAATCGAGGATGAACGCTTTTACGACCACAACGGCATCGACCTGCATGGTATCGGAAGAGCCTTTATCTCCGGTCTGTCAAAGGGCAGATTCAGTGAGGGAGCCAGCACAATAACACAGCAGCTCATCAAGAACAACGTACTGACCAGCTGGACAAGCGAAACTTCCTTTGTAGAAAAGCTTCAGAGAAAGATTCAGGAGCAGTACCTTGCCCTTGAGCTCGAAAAGCAGGTAAACGACAAGGACTGGATTCTTGAAAACTACATGAATTCGGTCAATCTGGGAGCAAATACCCTCGGTGTGCAGGCCGCATCCAAGAAGTACTTTAACAAGGATGTCTCAGAGCTCACGCTTTCTGAAGCATCTGTCATCGCAGGTATCACTCAGAATCCATCCGGCTACAACCCTATCACACACCCTGACAAAAATGCCAAGAGACGTGAAAAGGTGTTAAATAACATGAAGGATCAGGGCTATATCTCCAAGGCGCAATATGATGAGGCCATGGCCGATGATGTCTACTCAAGAATTGCTGAGTACAACACCACAGGCTCAGGCTCTGTGAACAC
>OHGR01000468.1_pt1 | contig 17971 bp, 10 predicted proteins | sample 1567911 | NCBI WGS metagenome assembly OHGR01 (sample SAMEA3879552, study PRJEB24766) | human gut metagenome | biome: human-associated habitat; feature: feces | place: USA | collected 1985/1987
TTAGTCAGAAGCAGGAAGGACGACTTACATGCAGAAGCACACGGAGAGAAGACAACTGAATAACGAAGGCTTTTCTCTGATTGAACTGCTGATTGCCATCGTGATCCTGTCGATCATCGTTGTGCCGCTTTTGCACAGCTTTGTGACTTCTGCCAGAACCAATGCCAAGTCCCGCAACACCATGCATGCCACGGCCATCGCAGAGGATGTCATGGAGCAGTTCGAGGCACATACACTGGAGGAGATGGCAGACACCTATGAGACGATCACGCCCACTGATTTCACTAACAATGTGCAGAGAGATGTCTCTCTGGATGTGGACGGAGACGGCGCAGCAGAAGATGGTATCTGGCAATATACCTTCCGGGATGAGAAGACGACTTCCGGCATCTATGATGTGGTAGTAACACTGGATCCTAACGGTTACACGGCACTGAATGAGAAGGATATTGTAAATATCCAGAACCTGGCAGGCAATCTGAATGCGGTATATTCCGAATCGGAAGATGCCGCACAGGAGGCATACGGTTATTTTGAAGCGTATTCCGGCGGCAGAGACGTTATGGAGATTGCCAGGAATACTACCAAGACCATCGAAATATCCATAGACAGCAGCCGCATTTTGCTGGATCTGGGAGATGGAGAGAACGTAGAGACAGATGTGTATCTGGTGACGGCCTCCACAGTCTATCATTGCAATTCCGCCATCCTTACAGGCATCAGCGGAGACTACCCCCAGAACGGTACGGATTATGTGATCTTTTCCAACGAAGAGGCGGTAAGAGCCAAAGCAGCGGAACTTAAGAAACAGAAGGAGAGCGGGAATCCGGTGGATGCAGAGGAGATCATTTCCCAGCTGGCCAATATCATTGTGTGCCTGCAGCCCAGAGTGGAGGCTACCCAGAGTGCGGTGACTTCTGCGGTAGACAAAGTGATCGTAAATAACCCGAAGAATGTACAGACAAATCTGTTCCTGGTGGAGCAGACTCCGTCAGCGGAGAGAATAGACAGCTTCACGGACGAAAGCACCAGTTTTAACCCGTATTCCTCCTGGAACAACAATTACAAGGCGGCATTTGAACTGCGGGAGACCTGGCCGGGCTGGATGTCCTCTGCCGGAGCCAGCATTGATTCCGCCTGCAGACTGCGGACGAATCTGATAGACCGCAGCAATACGGAATACATTTTCAATGATCTCAGCGTGTCCGGTGCGGCAGGAAATGCTGTCGGAGATGTGGCGAAGGATATTATGGGTGCGGACGGCGGTCTGACACCGACGGAGCGACGCAACCGTATCTATGACATGCGGGTACAGGTGTACAGCAGGGATACGATCGGTGTACAGTCCCCTGTGCTTACCATGACGGGAACCGTGATCGAGTGATCCGTCAGGCACAGGACAGAGAAGATACCGGAAGGAAGACGAGAAAAATGAAGATATGCGGAAGAAATCCCAAAATATTTTCAAGGGTAAGACAATTCCACAGACGAACGGACAATAAGGGCTCTGCAATGGTCGTTGTGATCATTGCCATGGCCTTTATTGGCATTTTAGCCAGTGTTTTGATGTATATGTCACTGCTGAACTATCAGATGAAGGTGAACAATCTCAAGGCGAAGGACAACTTTTACTCCGCAGAGACTGTGCTGGATGAGATCCGGACGGCTATGGGAGAGCGGGTGTCCGCTTCAGTCGGAAGTGCCTATGAACTGGTTCTGAAAAATTATGAGGCAACCTCCGCAGAGGAGAAGCAGAACAAACTGAGATATTATTTCCTGAAGGATATGCAGGATTATTATGCAGTGACAGGAAGTATGAATATCAACAACTATGATCTGACCAAGCTGTTCAACAGCCTGTCTTCGGAGATAAAGCGGGGGACGGTGCTAGAGACATTGAATGACTCCGGGGAAGTAGTGTACCGGATGGCTCTGGACAGCAGCGGCAGTCTGAAGGTATATGTAATGACAACGGATCCGGTGACGGGCAACAAGGAGAGAGTGGAGACCACGGATATTCCTACCGGACGTTTTCAGTTGTACACCGACGGACTTTCCTTCTGCGGCCTGAAGGTGACTTATACGGATACCGACGGTTATGTATCGGTGATCCAGACCGATATCCGGGTGAAGATGCCGGATATGGATTTTGCACAGGCAGTGACGCTGCCTTCCATTACGGGAATCTCCATGGTGGCACAGGAGAATATTCAGGCGCTTCCTTCCAATCCTGCGCTACACAGCACCAATGTCATCGGCGGCAGCTTTTATGCGAACCGTTTTATCGTGGGCAGCGAAGAGTCTGGCAAGGGTAACGGTGTGACGGTGGAATGGAAAGAGACCACCGGCAATGAAAACGAAGACAAGCGTATGGTGATGGCTTCCGACTTATATTTGGGAGAAGGAGCCACACTTACCACAGATCAGTACGGTGAAGTATGGGCCGGTTCCATTGCCATGAACGGAGGTATTCCGGGCAATACGGGAAGCAACGGAACGTTGAACTTTCAGGGAAACAACGTATATGTGGCCGGAGATCTCAAGATGAACGGAGAGCGGAATGTATTTACCGCCGGAGCACAGATCGACGGAGAATATGCCGGACAGTATATCGGCTTCGGTAATGGAAAGGGCGTGGACAGCAGCGCCATTCTGGTCAACGGCACGGATACGGAGATCTATCTGAATGAATTGAAGAATCTTACGCTGGCGGGAAATTCTTACATTTCTCTGACGAAAGCCAATGATGGAATTACCAGTGAGGATGGTGTGAGCAACACCGGAGTACAGGATGTGATGATGGGACAGTCTATCGCTGTGAAGAGTGACCAGCTGGCTTATCTCGTTCCGGCGCAGTGTATCGGCGTGGATGCTTCCGGCAAGACCGTGTTAAACGGTGCCAGCAACCCGATCACGTTGGAGCAGTATAAGGACAAGATCAGAGACCAGGCGGATGTAACGGAAGTGGCATTGAATATTCCGTCCGCTACGCTGAATGGTCATACGCTGGCCGAGTACGGACTGACTCAGAACAATATCCAGAAGATTTTCAAGCGGATCAACAGCAAGATCACGCTGGTGTATTATTATGTAAGCTTTGACAGCACCTCTGATACCGCGAGAGCCAATGCTAACCGGTATTTTCAGGATTATTACGGTGCCAACCAGCAGACCATGGAAGCCTATACCGGTCTGTATACCAAAGCCATTCAGGTGCGTGGACAGCAGAACGGAGCGTACATCATGCATCTGGCAGGCAATGTGGCCATGTATGACAGCAGTGCGGCTGCGGGAAGCAAAGAGAAGCTGTTGGATGCCACACTGACCAGTGATGGTGCCAATGCAGGATATCAGGCACTTTTGGCATCGGATCAGTTGAAATTCCAGGCATTGTCCAAGAAGATGATCGATGTCTATGAGCAGCTGCTTCCTTCGGAGAAGACGGATGCAGCCAATGCTTATACCAATCTGGTAAATGAAGGGGAGATAACGACCTTCCATGCTGTATTAAACGGCAGTACCGGAAATAAGGTGGAGTCAAAATATTTCGGCAATACCACAGGAAGCCTTGCGGAGCAGGGATATAAGGCAGTTATTGTAAAGGGTGATTATACTTATCCGGAAGCCGGATTCGGTGAATTTAAGGGGCTGATCATTGCTGACGGAGATGTCAAAGTGACGGAGAACTTCCAGGGAACGATTCTGTCCGGCGGAACGATCACGCTGGATCAGAATGTCAATGTGGAACCCGATCGGGATGCGGTGCTTCATGCCCTGACCTATTCCAGAACGATCGTAGATGCTGCCGGTAAGACACAGGAATATCATGTGGTAGATTTTTTAAATGGCGGAGACGGTTACCTGAGCAGTAACGGTAAGTCCTATAAGAACAGTGATATAAATCTGGGAGATTTGATAGTTTATGAAAACTGGCAGAAAGAATAACAACAGTGGTTTTTCCCTGGTGGAGCTGATCATTGTCATTGCGATCATGGCGGTGCTGGTGGGTGTGATGGCCACATCCATTACATCCCTGACCGGCAGGAAAGTCCGGAAATGTGCGGACGAAATTGTGACAACACTGGAGCGGACCAGAGTGCTGACCCTCGGTAAAGAACAGAATCAGGTGGAGTGCGTTATCAGCTATAATGATACGACCAAGGAATATACGGCACAGATCCGGCAGGGAGATGTGGAGGTATCCAACAGGGTACTGGGAAAAGAGCCTATTGATATCAAAGTATATTTTGAGGGGGATTCCACGGGATATTCCCTGACGAAACTGAAAGGATCCGACAGCCTGTTACCTTATGTTTCATCTTCAAATGGGCTGCATCTGGTGTTTAACCGTGCATCCGGGGCCTTTGAGAAGGATACCTGTACGGCAAACAATGTGTTGAAGGAATATTGTCTGAAAATCGTCGTAAGCAACGGAACGAGAAACATAGAAATCACAACGGTCGGCAAGACCGGCAAGATCCTGACGAAGTAAGGAGGTTGACCATGGGGATTGGTAAGAAAGGATTTACTCTGGTAGAGATCATCGTATCTCTTGCAATCATGACCATAGTAGCAGGTGCGGTGGGAGCATTCGTGATCGCCGGCAACAATTCCTATATGCGGGGAAACAAGGAACTGACTCTGCAGGAAGAAGCCCAGCTGACCGCCAACCAGATGATCGATCTGATCATTGATGTGGAGAAGGGTATCAGCTTTTCCAATCTGACAGATCAGGAAGCGGTTGATGTTGATGGCAATGTGGCAAAAGACGTTAACGGCATGGAAGTAACAAATGCCAGTGTCAGCGAGCTGCGTCTGATCAATAATGACAACAGCTATATGATCCGCTGGCAGGGTGGTGCCGGGGCGGATTACGCCGATGCCAATCAGGTATATCTTTACGAGGTAACAAATACTAAGGACGGCGAAGGCAAAGTTGTGGTAGGAGATTTTGACGCGGCTAAGCCCGCACTGATGGCAGAGCATGTCAGCAGTTTCAGCGTGGACCTCAGTGAACTGGATAAGCGGAAAGTCGTTCTGAATATGATCTTTACCTATCAGGACAAATCCTATGATATTTCCGAGACCATCAAGTTAAGAAATGATCTGAGCTCCGAACCGTCCAGCATCTATTCCTGGATCAGCGGCATCCGTATCATTCCCGAGCACGCAGATCTGAAACAGGGACAGGCTTTCGTCTTCGATTACGAGATCACCGGAGACGAGGAAGCCATTGCTCAGGGCGTGACCTGGGCCGTAAGTTATCAGGATGGCAGCGCATGTAAGAGTACCATCAGCGGTAACGGTAAACTGAGTGTGGCAGCGGATGAGACCATAGCAGAGAATATTCTGACAGTAACCTGTACCGCCGTAGCGGATCCTACCATAGCGGCAACGGCTACCGTAACGGTACAAAAGCATATGGTGGATTCTCTGGATATAGAACCGAAAGATGCTTCTGTGATTCAGGGGGACAGCCTGCAGTACTCTTATACTATGGAAGGAACAGAAGAGGCTAAAAATGCCGGGGTGACCTGGAGCGTGGCAAGAGTGGACGCAACTGGACTTAAGGCAGGAACCACGATAAATGGGAGCGGTCTTTTGACGGCTGACAGATATGAGCCGACCGGAACACTTGTGCTACAGGTAACCTGTACTTCCGTGGCGGATCCCGGAATGTCTGCATCCACAAAGGTATCGGTATTACCCTATACCAACATTGACGGAAAATATGATGCAACACTGATTGCCAAGAATCTGACCACATATGATTTTACCGAAGGAAGTACGGAAAAGATCGGTTATAAGGCATTGATTGAATGTCTGCCGTCCTGGGCGGATTACAGAAATGGTTATCCACAGATTGAGTGGAGTGTGGTAGATGATTATGCCAATAATTACAAAATAACCGGTTTGACAGATTCTGATGGTCGACAGTTCCAGGCAGAACTGGAATGTGGAAATATGACGGATACGGTAGTACGTGTACGTGCGGTGATAGCTTTATCAGTAGATATTAAGATTACCAGAGAAATCGATATTACAATCCCTCCCCTGAAGACGGTTGTAAACGCGAAGGAACCGTATATTTACTCCAGTCAGTTTGTATTAAACCGTAATGGAAAAATTAATTGCGAGATTCGAAATTATAAAGGGGAAGTAAATTGGAGATTTGCAGATATTCCCAGTGAGCTGAATAATGATTTCAAGGTATGGAACGGAATACAAAAATCATATCAGGTCGGTTTTGAAGTCTATGACGGAGCATATGATAATGTTCATCAGGAAGCCTATCTGACAACAGAAAATACGGGAGAATCTACAGAGGTAAGAGCACTTAGCTATATTTCCTGGGATACCGAATATCGTCTGAAGCTTCAGGCATGGAGCCTGGATGATTCCACATTAGTGGCCGAAACGGTAATACTGGTGCCGGTAGTGGATATCTTATTTGCCAATGATCAGCATGTGATTACGGTGCTGAGACCTACCTGGACGAATCGTTATGATCTGCATGCGTATGGTTTTGAGTCTGGAAGAGAGAAAGGACATAGAGCAGCAAAACTGGCAGGATATTTCCAGGGAGAACTGCCGTTGGATTCCAACACGAAATTTGCAGAAATTGATAATATGCATCTTCCTTTTTCGCAGGTACAGTTTGATATTGGCGCACATGAAGAAAATGATTATTTAATTATGACCATTTATGATGAACGATATCCGGATCATAAGAGAAATCTTTTACTGGAAGTAGAGAAGAATCCGGAGTGGTGGGAATGGAAGGATAATAAATGACCATGAATTGGAAACGCAATTCAAAAAAGTACATAGCAGGAATCCTCACCATAGCTTTGGCCGTCGGAGCCGGTCAGAGCTATGGCTCTATGGAGGTCAGTGCGCAGGAAAGAACCCTTCCGGGTATTGAAAAACTGGTACAGGATACGGTAGCTTCTTCTGACGGTACTTTCCATATTCTGGAGATCGTTCCGTCGAAGGAAAATGCCACGATCGGCTATCTGGCAGGCGGCGAGGAGCCGGTATCTGAGGGCAGAAAGCTTTCCGAGATGCCGTCAGCCACAGAGCGCCAGACAGCTATGGACAGTCTGGATGCTGCAAAGTTTCCGACGACAGGTCCGGTTACTTTTTCTGCCTACAGCGAAAGCACCGGAGCTTCCAGAACCGAGGACGTAAGAGGACGCTTTGTATTCCGACAGGACGGATCCGGCAGATACAATTACCAACAGATCGATGCGGTCTATCGTGAGATTGCCAATGGGGAGACGGTGGCAGCAGGAGAACGTTATAACCGATACAGTGCATTGGAGGCCGCCGGAGACAGTAACCGGGATGCCAAAAGCGTGACCCCGGTATTTTCCCATAGATCTACCGGAGGAAGCAACGGACTGGAGACTACGATTATCAATGGTTCAGACAGCACCAGGGGATATGCGCAGGGCTTATATGCAATTTCGGAGACGGATCTGGCCGCTATTGATAAAACGAGTTTTCAGGCAAAAGATTATGTGGGCAGGACAATCTATCAGAAGATAGGTACGGGTGAGACTGCAGTTTATACCTATCTTGGACAGATTGTATACGGTACCGATGCGGCACTGCCGGATGGATTAAAGACTACGTCCAGAGGGGTATCCGGAAATGATGCAGGTACTGCTGTGCAGGCACGCACGACATCCGGAGGAGATGCGATAGCAGCCTATTCTGCCGGAGATATTACCCAGAATCTCTACATCCTGGATCATGCACAGCCGGATAGCGCACAGCTTTGGGCAAAATGGGATGATGTTTCGAAGGCATATACATTTGAGACCATAGCCAGTGCCTATCTTGTGGATTTCACAGCAAATGATAACGGCGACTATTATGTATCTGCAATGACAGTAAGTGACAAAAACGGTGATTACCGTCTGATCGATACCTATCGTAAGGATGAGGCCGGCAGCTACACTATGGTGACACCGGGTTCCCTTCAGGTTACTTACAAGGGGGAAGCGGGCTTTGACACCGCCAACAGCTATGATTTTGTAGGGGATGACAGAGAGGATGCTACGGAGACTATTGCCTATAACGGCGGTTTCTACAACAAAGAATGGTTCAAGAAAAATGTCCTGAATCTGTCCGGTACCAGTCGTTATGAGAGTGGTACAGCCACCGGAGACGATATCGATACACTGAAGATCGAAGTGACAACACTTACCCTGCAGGAACTGGCTGATCTGGCAGATGCTTCCATTACAGCGGAGGATTCTTATTGTGGAATTGATCTGGCAGATGTGGATCTGTTCTATTTTTCCGGTCAGGGAAATTACGGGGCAGAGCCGTCCAATATGGTCTCTGCGGCAACCGTGATCGCAAAGCTGGCATTTGGCGTGGACGGCAGCGGGATCAGAACCGCTGCAGCCAGAGTGCCGGTGATCATGGATTATAATTTTTATGCCAAGAACAGCACCCAGAGCAATGAAGTGTTGACGAAACTGGCATTGACTCTGCTGCAGGTGTCGGATGACAATGTGGCAACCGCAATCGCAGGTCAGGGAGATTCCTATTGGGAAAATGTAAGTGTCGATACGCTGAAAAGCGCGGCAGAGGGAAATATCAGATCCTATGCGTCTGCAATGCAGGCGGCAAATGCGGATACCCTGACGTTGGATACCTTGAAGGAATACCTGAACGAAAATGTATACCTGAACAACGACAGTTCCAAAGCTTATGCGGCAGAGGATTATCTGACGGATCTGAAGTCAGATACGACAAGAGCATGGATCTACACGGATGTCCTGAAAGAGATCCGCTACGAGAATTTTCTGATCACACAGGAAAATGCCACGGCGGTCACTTTGAATGAAGAGATCAGCAAAGCTTCCATCACCAGATATATTATGAACTGGTATCTGCACAGAAGCCAGGTAAAGGACAGCCTTGCGATATTGGATCTGGAGCCCTGTTATGATTTCGGAACTGGAGCTTTATCTGCAGATTCCGTGAAAGGATTTCTGGGGCAGAGCAGTTACGGTGGAAGGATTTCCATTACCCAGATGGCTTCCGCAGAGTTCATTGGCAAGATAGAGGATCTCAACGATCGATATGATATGATCTATGTGGGTGCCCGCACCGGAACCATGAATGTGAAAAACAATCAGACCGTTTACAATGACAGTTCCATGAATGGGCTGATCTATACGCATATCGGGGATCTGTATGATTATAAGGATGAATCGGATGATAACAAGAACCGTCTGAAGGATGATTCCCTGAGTCACACTTCCAATCAGTACCGTGGCCCGGGAAACGATATGAACTCCACCAGAGAAAAGGAGTTCGAGCAGTATATTTCCGCCGGGTATCCGGTAGTATTTGCGAATGCACTTCTGACGGGAATTGACGGTAAGGTGAGTGCCAATACGGCAACAGTGGACGAAAGTTCCTATTTTTACCAGTTGATACAGTTTGCCTTGTCCACGGATGAAAGCGGCAATTACAAATACTGGCAGGAGAATGTATTTGCGGAGAGTCAGCTAGTACCCGGAGCAGCAGAAAAGGCGGCGGATGACAGCAAAGAGGCGCTGGCTGCCGCAAAGGCGGCAAAGGAAGCAAGAGAAGAGAGACAGAGAAACTTTGGCAACCATCTGAATCTTTCCAAACTGCAGATCGAATGGGTGAAAAATCTTGGGGAAGATTATATTCCTACAGAGCTGCATTACAACGGGGACGGTATCAACGATGCGTTCCTGAAGATGACGGACGGTAAGTTCTATCTGCAGTATATTTTTGCTCTGTCCAATGATGCGGCTGCCTCCCAGGTGAGCACGACGTATGATTGCAAGCTGTATATTGATAAGAACTCCGACGGTCGCTTTTCCGGTTCCGATGTGATCGGGCAGACACTTTCCTCCACAGAGGAGCTTGCCGGACTGAATCTGTATGTCAGATCCGGGCAGGAATGGAAGGAAGTGGCGAAGAATGACGGTGGCCATTACGAGCTGCGCACCGGATATACCTATAAGGTAGTCAGAGTGCTGCCGGATGATTATCAGGGAGTATTGCCCTGGAAGATGATCTTCTTTGATAATTCTGATGCACTGGTGAGAACCGCAGTGTCCGGTTATACGGCAGTGGACAGAGGTTCCAGAGTGGATATTCAGGTATTGCAGCTGATGTCCGACAGAAAAGCATCTAATGACAAGACACTGTGGAATCTGGAAAGTGACAGTGATGTAAAGTCACTGTTAAGCGGTATCCGGGAATTTAATGTATCTATTGATTCCGTGAAGACTTCAACTTTTATCAACGGATTGATTTCAGACGATCAGTTGAAAAAGCTTAAGACCGATGAACAGAAGTCTGAGGCTTATTACAATGCGGCATACACCACTTTCCAGCAGTACGATATGCTGATCCTGGGATTCGGAGACAACTATCAGTTCGGAAGCAAGGATCAGAGCCTGAAGAACATGGCAGTATCCGAAGCAATCCGTGATTATATCGAAGATGGTAAGAGTGTCCTGTTCACCCATGACAGCAGTTCGTATATCAACAGTACGGCCGGAAGCGGTAAAAGCTGGTACTGGGGCTATGAGTTCAACAAGACCATGCGTGCGGCGGTAGGACTGGACCGATACGGTGCGCTTCGGGAATATTATGATGACCAGAGGAACAATTCCAGTTTATCCGATGCCCAGAGAAAGCGTTATGATGCTTATTACAATATTCTGGACACGCAGTACAATTACGATACGGCATGGAAGCCGGGAACGGACCGGAGCAGTGATCAGACGGTCGGAAATATCGAGGGTACGACCAAATATACGACAGTCCGTTATGTGCAGAATCGGATCAATGCGATCCTGCGGAAAGGAACGTCTTATACGAGCTTCTGTTTCCCGATTCGCAATTCTCTGTTTTATCAGGGTATGGATAAGACAACGAACTCTCAGGGGCAGATCACGGTGCTGGGAGATTACAAGGAATTCGGAGACGGTGCCGGTCCTGATATGATCGTTTCGCAGGTAAATCAAGGACAGATCACTAATTATCCTTATCAGATCACTACAGAAGAACAGCAGACTCTGACAGTGGCGGCAACACATTATCAGTGGCTGCAGCCGAACATGGAGCTGGATAAGGACGGAGACGGCAAGAATGATATTGTGGTATGGTATTGTCTGTCCGACCTGTCCGACAATGCCAAGACCAGAAAGTCGCAGACCGAGTGGAACAACGGATGGGGCAACGACAATGGCGTGAATCTGTATAATGTCAGCCCTAAAGATGTGGTAAATAATTATTATATTTACAGCATGGGTAATGTCACGTATTCCGGTGCGGGACATACGGAGCCCACGGGAATGGCGGAGAAGAAGCTGTTTGTGAACACCATGGTAGCGGCTTACAATGCAGGAACCAAGGCACCTTCCGTATTTTTCCGGGATGACAACGGCAACACCATTGACTCCGTATATATGATGTATGATGCTGCCAACAAGATGATCCTGGATCGAAGCAATAAGATTCAGGTGGATTTCAAGGCTACCGATTACAACATCCTGTCTTCAGCAACGGAGATCCGGGTAGAGTTCTTCAAGGAATCCACGGATGCGGATGCCATAGAGATCGCATATGGCAAGGACAAGCTGAAAGTGAAGCCTCTGACCGGGCTTACGGTAATGAATTCCGCAGGAACAGCAGTGGATGCACATGTGATCACCGGTGGAGACAATCACTTTACGGAAGGTGGAAAGGACTATTATGTCACAGGTACGTCGTATTATTCTGTGACCAGTGACGGTGTATACACGCTGGCATTCCCTGCATCGGAGATGGGCCTGTTCTCCGGCAGCGGCAAGATGACGCTTAACGATCAGGATGCCGCCACCATCTACATCCGGGCGACAACCGTTTACGACAACGGAGCCAAGCGGACCGAAGGCGCTGTTAAGAGCCTGACGGTCAGCGCAGCGGAGCTGTTTGAGCTGGATTAAAGGATTTGCGGGCGACGCAGAAAAGACAAATTGCACAAAGAGCAGGGCTGTGGAAAAGTACCAATTTCCACAGCTCTGTTTTTGTATGGTTTTTTACCTGCAATTTTCTTGCAGAATCGATATGCATGTGCTATAGTAATCACATCTTAAGAAAGTCTATATAGGCAATATTCTGAAAATGCTTTAATGCGTAGGTGCAGTCGATGGCGGATCGCCGCAAATTCATGGATTGACAGAACAATCGGACAGGGAGAAAACTATTGGAAACAAACGATATTGTGACGAAAAATTTTGAAAGCTATGCGGATGTGGCGGCGGACATTATTAATGTTCTGTTACATGAAGGGAGAAGAAGGGTTAAAGATTATGAAATGTTGTCGGCGGCTACTGAGAGTCTTTACTTGGATAAAGAAAATGGATTGCGAAATCAATTGGAAGATGTAGCAAAGTACCATGTGGTAAATGGGGTGCCTAAGGTATTGTATTTATTTGCCAATCAGACAAAGGTGGATAAGGGCATGGTATTGCGCAAGGCCGGGTATGCAGGTGGAGAATACCGCAGACAATATGAAAAACAAAATCCGAGCCTATATCCTGTGATAGAAATTGTGTTATACTGGGGAAAGAGCAGGTGGAAAGGGGTATGCAGTTTGCACCGGTTATTTGATGAAGAAGGGGCGACTGCAGATATTATATGGAAGTATGTAGATGATGTACAACTTCATGTTTGGGAAATGCGTCATTTACCCAGAGAAATACGAGAGCTTTTTCAAAGTGATATGAGAATCATCGTGGATTATCTTGCAGAGGGAGATAGCTATCGGTCGGACCGAAAAGTGATTCATAAAGAAGCAACAGTTAAGATGCTACGGGTATTATCCGGAGATACAAATGTTGATGATACCGGAGATGCATTAAAAGAAATGGGAATCAAAGAGGAGGATGAGATCAGGGTGTGTGAATTATTTGATCAGTATACAAGAAAAGGGATTGCACAGGGAATTTCGCAGGGGATTTCTCAGGGAGTTGCGCAAGGGATTATTATAATGTGCAAGGATTTTAATACCAGTTATGAAGAAACTTTACAAAAGGTGAGACTGAAACTGAATATCTCAGAGCAGGAAGCTGAGAAAGAAATGAAACTTTATTGGTAAATATGGAATAGAAACTTGACTTTTTCTATGTACTATGATAAATATATACTATACCTACTGGAACAGTAGGAAATATAAAGGGAATAATATAGTATACATAGACATAGGAGGAGAAAAAGATGGCATTTGCAGCAGAGACCATATGTGTCCAGGGAAGTAATGAGAGAAAGGATCCGTTCGGCGCCATCAGCATGCCCATTTATCAGAATGCGGCGTATGCGCATCCGGGCCTGGGGAAGAGTACGGGATATGATTATTCCCGCTGCAGCAACCCCACCAGAGACGAAGTGCAGAAGACGGTTGCTCTGTTGGAACAGGGAACAGAGGCACTGGCATTTTCTACGGGAATGGCGGCAATCACTGCAATGATGGAAATCTTTTCTCCCGGAGATCATCTGATCGCTACCGATGATCTGTATGGCGGAACATTAAGACTGTGGAACATGATCAGTCGCAAGAATGGTATTTCCGTGGATTGTGTAGATACTTCCAACGTGGATACGGTGAAGGCAGCGTTGCGCCCGGAGACAAAAGCTATCTATCTGGAGACACCGTCCAATCCGATGATGAAAGTAGCGGATATTCAGGCAATTGCAGATCTTGCGCATGAGAATGGATGCCTGTTGATCGTGGATAACACATTTCTGTCTCCTTATTTCCAGAAGCCGTTGACATTAGGAGCTGATATCGTGGTACACAGTGGAACCAAATATCTGGAAGGACATAATGATACTTTGTCCGGTTTTCTGGTGGTGAAGGATAATGCTCTGTATGACCAGCTCTATAATATCTACAAGACTACAGGAGCCTGTCTGTCTGCGATTGACAGCTGGTTGTTACTCCGCGGTATCAAGACACTGGCAGTCCGCATGGAACAGCACCAGAAGAATGCTCTGGCCATCGCACACTGGCTGGAACAGAGACCGGAAGTGGAAGAAGTCTATTATATCGGACTGGATTCCAGACCGGATAAGGAGCTGATTGACAGACAGTGCAGCGGCTATGGCGGAATGATTTCTTTCCGATTGAATTCTGCGGAGAAAGCTGTTAAAATTTTGGAGAGCGTAAAGCTGATCCGTTTTGCAGAAAGCCTGGGAGGCGTGGAAAGTCTTCTGACCTATCCCATGAAGCAGACCCATGCAGATGTACCTGTAGAGGTCAGGGAAGCTCTGGGTGTGGATGAAAAGCTTTTGAGAATGTCTGTTGGTATTGAGAATATTGATGACCTGCTGGCAGACCTGGAGCAGGCCTTTGCCTGAGTGGGGTTGACTGGTATACATAGTAATTTAGCCAGTTCCGCGGAAAGTTTCACGGAAGTCCCACAACAGACGCAACGAGTCAGGACGTGCAGAAGGTCCTGGTAGAATAGGTACGATTGACAGAAAAATTTAACCTGCAACTTGGGGCCACAGGCAGAAAGCTTGCAGGTTGTCGAAAGGTAAGAGGACTCGTATGGCTACATACAACTTTGATAAAATTATAAATCGTAAGGGAACGAACTGCCTGAAGTACGACTATGCCGTGGAGAGAGGCAAGCCTGCGGATGTGCTGCCACTGTGGGTCGCAGACATGGACTTTACAGTATCGGAGGAGATTACGAAAAGCCTTCACGCGGCGGTAGATCATGGAATCTACGGATACACCCAGCCTAAGGATGCTTATTATAATGCCATAACCAATTGGATGGAAAAAAACCATAATTGGAAGACGAAGAGAGAGTGGATCATGAAGACCCCCGGTGTGGTATTTGCACTGGGTGCAGCGGTAAAAGCTTTCACAAAGCCGGGAGATGCGGTCTTGATCCAAAATCCGGTGTATTATCCCTTTACCAATATCATTAGGGACAATGACCGTAGGGTGATTGATAATACATTGGTATACGAAAAAAGGGTAACTGAAGGAAAGTCGCAGTACAGCATAGATTATGAAGACTTCGAGCGCAAGATCGTGCAGGAGAATATAAAACTGTTTATCCTGTGCAATCCTCACAATCCGGTGGGAAGAGTATGGACCAGAGAGGAACTGCAGTATCTGGGAGAGATCTGCCTGCGCCATCATGTGATCGTAGTCAGTGATGAAATCCACAATGATTTTGTATATCCCGGATTTGAGCATACGGTGTTTGCCAATGTGGATCCCCGTTTTGCGGAGTTCACCGTGACCTGCACCGCACCCAGTAAGACCTTCAATCTGGCAGGCTTACAGATTTCCAATATTTTTATCTCAAATGAGACATTGCGGGAAGCATTCCAGAAGGAAATCGACAAGACCGGATACGATGAGCCGAATGCGTTGGGAGCGGTAGCCTGCGAGGCTGCATATCGTGGCGGACAGGAGTGGCTGGATCAGTTGAGAGCTTATCTGCTTGAGAATCTGAACTTCCTGCGAGCATATCTGCAGGAGAAAATTCCACAGATTCATCTGGTAGAGCCGGAAGGTACTTATCTGGTATGGCTGGATTGCAGTGAACTTGGGATTTCCGGCAAGGAACTGGATCAGTTTATCGTAGAGAAAGCGGGACTCTGGCTGGATGGCGGAGCAATGTTCGGACCCAGTGGAGCAGACTTCCAGCGAGTGAATATTGCCTGCCCCAGAGCAACTCTAGAGCTTGCACTGGACAAGCTGAAGGCGGCAGTAGACAACCTGGGCTAGGTCCGACAGATTTGATGTGAGCAAAGAAAAATATCTGTGGACGCTTGTTCCGATAGGACAAAAATTATAGCGGTATAATATTAACAGACATATGGTATATTTTTACAATGTTGTCCATATACTGTAACATATCAGGCCATTCATGACTGATCACGGCAGCTTATGCTACGCTTGTGATCCCTGATGAATGGCCTTTTCGATAGTATTGCCATAAGGAAAGGAGCACACAGTATATGCCAAGAGGACAGAGAAAATCCCTGGAGGAAAAGATCCAGGCAAAACAGGAGTTGATCAATGCGCTGAATATCCGCATTGAATCCGAGGAACGGGAACTGGAAGAATTATATGAGCAGAAGAGGCGCAAAGAACTGGAGGCAGTAAGTGACCTGATCGAGGATGCCGGCCTGGCACCGGAGGAAGTCACCGAAGTCTTGCAACAATACATTGAGAACCGCAGCGCAAATGCATCGTGAGATTGCAGGTGAAAGAGAGCTTGCTCACCTTAAAGAACCGGAGCTGTACCGCCCAAAAGTTAGAAACAGAATCAATCTAATGACTGGAGGCCGATACACGCCCGGTCTTTTTTTGTGCCCGTTTGGTTATCGCCAATCATGCAAGCATGTTGGCTCTCTTGCGCTCATTATATCGTGAGCACAGCTCACTCAATGCATTTCGCAAAATCACACTTGCAAGCAAGTGATTTTGCTTCATCATATCATAAAAAGTACTGCGTGATAATCTGCTGTACCTGTTCTGAACGAATGGGAACCTTGCCGGTCTCGTAAGTGGTGATCAGCTGCATGGACGGAAAGATTCCGTTGTAGCAGTAAGACTTGAGTTTGTTGCAGGCAGCATCACAATAATTGTTCTTGTCCATCATCCCGAAGTGTTCCCAGTAGAAGAACTGCTGCGTGGTGGGATGCAGGATCGTGAAATCAGGATAGACTGTCAACTCATTTAAGGCCAGAGCTGCCTCGTAACGATATGGAATATGATTTGTGTACAGAAGATTGGCGATGATAACCTCGGATTTGGAACGGACTTTATGTCCCGCCAGTGTAGTATGAATTAGATTTTCCGGGTGAGAACTGTTTGTTTCATAGCTTTCCGCACACCATTTCTGCATCGATACCGGAAGCTTGTCCTTCGCAAAATGACTTTGCAGCAATTCATAATATGGTGAAGATTCCTCTAGAAGGTCAGAGGAGGATAATTTCCTGGAGCGGCTTTGTGAGGATGAAATTTTCTTATAGGAACTTAGCAGAGAAAATTCTTCTTCGGCTTCCAGTAGCAGAAGAGAGTAGTATTTTTTCAAGGCCATAATCTCTGCAAGAGAACGATTTGATTTAGGACAATATACAGATTGTTCCTCTTTTCTGATAATCCAGCGTTGGTAAGATCCATTTTTTTGAATGGATAATTCTCCTTCTGGAAAGGCGGAAATTTTGCGGCGTAGGTAGTCACATTGTGTCTGTAATTTATTAAGGCGAGTGTCTAAATTCTGAATCATAAAAAACTCCTTTCAAAATGGTTTGGTGTAAATAGGATAAAATACCAGAAAAAAATACAAAAAAGTCTAATTTTCAAGTGGAAAAAGGGATGATTGTATCAAAATAAAGAAAAAGGGTAAAATAGATACAAAAAAAGAAAAAATATGAGAAATTTTGTACTAAAATAGCCGGAAAACAGCTTTTAGCGAAAATGGAGATAAATGAACATTGTGGGACATGCAGATAAGCAATAGAGCGGGCACTTTTGAAGGCACAAGCATATCTGAGTGTATTATAACATGACAGGGGAGATTTTGAGAAGATGTTTGTTTGGGAAAAGAGATCTGAATACAAAACACCCACGGCATGGAATTCCAATGGAATCCCTTGCCGCGGGCAGTGGTTTCAGACTATAAATGTTTTATTCCGCGCTTCCTTCGCCCTTCTTCAGATTCTTCTGGGCGGTGGAGAGCATGAGTTTGATTCGGTTGAGCTGGTTGACTTCGCTGGCACCGGGATCGTAGTCGATGGCTACGATGTTGGAGGAAGGATATGCCTTCCGCAGAGCCTTGATAACGCCCTTACCTACCACGTGGTTCGGCAGGCAGCCGAAGGGCTGGGTACATACGATGTTCGGTACGCCTTCCTTGATCAGTTCCACCATCTCACCGGTCAGGAA
>OHGR01000504.1_pt1 | contig 16782 bp, 10 predicted proteins | sample 1567911 | NCBI WGS metagenome assembly OHGR01 (sample SAMEA3879552, study PRJEB24766) | human gut metagenome | biome: human-associated habitat; feature: feces | place: USA | collected 1985/1987
CCATGTGCCGGCACCTGCCGGTGCATGGTTTTTCTTATTCGCATCTGTCAGTTATTAATTTTTAAAAATATCTATTCTTTTTAAATAATTCAAAATATTTCCTTGACGTATTTCTAACATTGTGCTATTATGGATAGTGCACTATTGTGCGGTACCATGCTTATTTGTCATGCCAAAAAACTGGCGTTTATATATACTGCATTGTTGCCGACGCAAAATAGGCTTTAAATCTGAAAGAACGGGGTGAAATGTCAATGGAAAAGAACAGAATACGTCCGATTGCCGGTACCAAGGTTATGCGTATGAGTTATTCAAGACAAGAAGAGGTTTTAGAGATGCCCAATCTGATCGAGGTCCAGAAGGACTCCTATCAGTGGTTTTTAGACGAAGGCTTGAAGGAAGTCTTTGACGACATCTCTCCGATCGCTGACTACAGCGGTTCCTTGAGTCTGGAATTTGTGGATTTTGAACTCTGCAGGGACGACGTGAAGTATTCTATCGAAGAGTGTAAAGAGAGAGATGCTACCTTTGCAGCACCTCTTAAGGTTAAGGTTCGCCTTTATAACAAGGAGAAGGAAGAAATCAGTGAGCATGAGATCTTCATGGGTGATCTTCCGCTGATGACTGAGACCGGTACTTTCGTAATCAATGGCGCAGAACGTGTTATCGTCAGCCAGTTGGTTCGTTCTCCCGGTATCTACTACGGAATCGGACATGATAAGATCGGTAAGAAGCTCTTCTCCTGTACCGTGATCCCGAACCGTGGTGCATGGCTAGAGTATGAGACCGACTCTAACGATGTCTTCTATGTACGTGTGGACAGAACCCGTAAGGTTCCCATTACCGTACTGATCAGAGCCCTGGGTATCGGTACCAATGATGAGATCCGTGAACTCTTCGGTGACGAGCCCAAGATCGAGGCAAGCTTTACCAAGGACACTGCTGAAAATTATCAGGAGGGTCTGTTAGAGTTATACAAAAAGATCCGTCCCGGTGAGCCTTTAAGCGTTGAGAGTGCTGAGAGCCTGATCAATGCTATGTTCTTCGACCCCAGAAGATATGATTTAGCCAAAGTCGGCAGATATAAATTCAATAAGAAGTTAGCTCTGAAGAATCGTATCCGTCATCAGATCCTGGCTGCAGATGTAGTGGATCCTTCCACCGGTGAAGTGATCGCATCCGCAGGAGACAAGGTGACCGCAGAGCTGGCAGATACCATCCAGAACAGCGCAGTTCCCTTCGTATATATCCAGACCGAAGAGAGAACTGTAAAAGTACTGTCTAATCTGATGGTAGATCTGACCCACTATGTAGATTGCGATCCCAAGGATTTCGGTATCCATGAACTGGTATACTATCCGGTTCTGGCACAGATCCTGGAAGAGTTCGGCGATGATCCCGAGAAGCTGGCAGAAGCAATCAAGAAGAACGTACATGAACTGGTACCCAAGCATATTACCAAGGAAGATATCCTGGCTTCCATCAACTATAATATGCATCTGGAGTATGGCCTGGGCAACGATGATGATATCGACCATCTGGGCAACAGACGTATCCGCGCAGTAGGTGAGCTACTGCAGAACCAGTATCGTATCGGTCTGTCCAGAATGGAGAGAGTGGTACGTGAGCGTATGACAACACATGATGCTGAGGATATTTCTCCTCAGTCTCTGATCAATATCAAGCCTGTAACCGCTGCAGTGAAGGAGTTCTTCGGATCTTCCCAGCTGTCTCAGTTCATGGATCAGAATAACCCTCTGGGTGAGCTGACCCACAAGAGACGTCTGTCTGCACTGGGCCCCGGCGGTCTGTCCAGAGACCGTGCCGGATTCGAGGTTCGAGATGTACATTACACTCACTACGGCCGTATGTGTCCTGTAGAGACTCCTGAGGGACCAAACATCGGTCTTATCAACTCACTTGCATGCTATGCGAGAATCAATGAGTATGGCTTCGTAGAGGCTCCATACCGTAAGATTGACAAGACTGATCCTAAGAACCCGGTAGTCACAGAAGAGGTTGTATACATGACAGCCGACGAGGAGGACAACTACCACGTAGCACAGGCTAATGAGAAGCTTGATGCCGAAGGACATTTCATACGTAACTCAGTTTCAGGTCGTTACAGAGAGGAAACTCAGGAGTACGATAAGTCAGCATTTGATTATATGGATGTATCTCCAAAGATGGTATTCTCAGTAGCTACAGCGCTGATTCCGTTCTTGCAGAACGATGACCCTACACGTGCCCTCATGGGATCAAACATGCAGCGTCAGGCCGTTCCGCTTCTGACCACAGAGGCTCCTGTAGTTGGTACAGGTATTGAGACAAAGGCCGCAGTTGACTCAGGTGTCTGCGTAGTTGCAAAGGCAGACGGAGAGGTATTATCTTCAGAGTCAAACCGCATTATCATAAAAGAGACTGACGGAAACAAGAGAGAGTATATCCTTACAAAGTTCTCTCGTTCTAACCAGTCAAACTGCTACAACCAGAGACCTATCGTATTTAAGGGTGACAAGGTTAAGGCAGGCGATGTTATCGCAGACGGTCCTTCAACAAGTCAGGGAGAGCTTGCTCTTGGAAAGAACCCGCTTATCGGATTCATGACATGGGAAGGATACAACTACGAGGATGCCGTTCTTCTTTCAGAGCGTCTCGTAGAGTATGATGTGTATACATCAGTTCATATCGAGGAATACGAAGTAGAGTCACGTGATACAAAGCTCGGACCTGAGGAGATTACACGTGATGTCCCTGGTGTCGGCGACGACGCACTCAAGGACCTTGATGAGAGAGGTATCATCCGTGTAGGTGCAGAGGTTCGTGCCGGTGATATCCTTGTAGGAAAGGTTACACCAAAGGGTGAGACAGAGCTTACAGCAGAGGAGAGACTTCTTCGTGCCATCTTCGGTGAGAAGGCAAGAGAGGTTCGTGATACATCACTTAAGGTACCTCATGGTGCTTACGGTATCATTGTTGATGCCAAGGTATTTACAAGAGAGAACGGCGATGAGCTTTCTCCGGGAGTAAATCAGTCAGTACGTATCTACATTGCACAGAAGAGAAAGATTTCTGTCGGTGATAAGATGGCCGGACGTCACGGTAACAAGGGTGTCGTTTCCCGTGTGCTTCCTGTTGAGGATATGCCATTCCTTCCAAACGGACGTCCACTGGATATCGTACTTAACCCACTCGGTGTTCCTTCACGAATGAACATCGGTCAGGTCCTTGAGATTCACCTGAGTCTCGCTGCAAAGGCACTTGGCTTCAATATCTCAACTCCTGTATTTGACGGAGCTAACGAGGTAGATATCGAGGATACACTTGAGCTTGCAAATGATTACGTAAATCTTCCGTTCGATAAGGAAGAGCTTGAAAAGGATTTACAGGCTGAGCATCCATACTGGAGCGCAGATGCTGAAATCTTCTATGATAAATATGTTGATACACTCCGTGAGGACGTTATGGAATACCTTTCAACAAACAGAGCTCACAGAAGCTTATGGAAGGGCGTTCCGATTTCAAAGGATGGAAAGGTACAGCTTCGTGATGGTAGAACAGGTGAGTGCTTCGATGGAAAGACAACTATCGGACACATGCATTACCTTAAGCTGCATCATCTTGTTGACGATAAGATCCATGCACGTTCAACAGGTCCTTACTCATTAGTAACACAGCAGCCACTCGGTGGTAAGGCACAGTTCGGTGGACAGCGTTTCGGAGAGATGGAGGTTTGGGCTCTTGAGGCATATGGTGCTGCATATACACTTCAGGAGATCCTTACAATGAAGTCCGATGATGTTGTTGGCCGTGTCAAGACCTACGAGGCTATCATCAAGGGTGAGAATATCCCTGAGCCTGGTATTCCAGAGTCATTCAAGGTACTTCTCAAAGAGCTTCAGGCACTTGGTCTGGATGTCAAGGTACTTGATGAGAACAGAGAAGAGGTTGAGCTTATCGAGACAAGTGAGTACGGTAATACAGATATCAACTCAATTATCGGAAACGATAAGGACTATGCATTCGAGGACAGTGAGTCATTCGCAGAGCATGGTTTCTCAAAGAAAGAATTTGATGACAACGAAGAGCTTGTTGACATAGAAGAGGAAGAGTCCCCTGAGACAGCGGATGACGATATTTTTGCTGATGAAGTTCTTGATGACGAAGAATAATTAGAAGGGAGTGCCAAAATGCCAGAAACAAATAATATAGAAAATAATCAGGCAATGCAGTTTGATGCGATTCAGATTGGATTAGCATCTCCTGAAAAGATCAGAGAGTGGTCACATGGCGAGGTTAAAAAGCCTGAGACTATTAACTATAGAACATTAAAGCCTGAAAAAGACGGTCTTTTCTGCGAGAAGATTTTCGGACCAACGAAGGACTGGGAGTGTCATTGTGGTAAATACAAGAAGATACGTTATAAGGGTGTTGTCTGCGACCGATGTGGCGTAGAAATCACAAAGTCAAGCGTTCGTAGAGAGCGTATGGGACACATCGAGCTTGCTGCTCCTGTATCTCATATCTGGTATTTCAAGGGTATCCCATCACGTATGGGACTCATCCTTGACTTATCTCCACGTGTACTTGAGAGAGTGCTGTACTTTGCTTCATATATTGTGCTTGACCCGGGCGAGACAAAGCTTGCATACAAGCAGATTCTCAACGAGTCAGAGTACCAGGAGGCATGCGATACTTATGGCCGCTCAGCATTCCGTGTAGGAATGGGTGCTGAGTCTATCCATGAGCTTTTAGCAGCAATCGATCTCGAGAAGGATTCGGCAGAGCTTAAGGCTGAGCTTGAGAATGCTACAGGCCAGAAGCGTGCACGTATCATCAAGAGACTTGAGGTTGTAGAGGCTTTCCGTGAGTCAGGAAACAAACCTGAGTGGATGATTATGACAGTTATTCCTGTTATTCCACCGGATCTTCGTCCAATGGTTCAGCTCGATGGAGGACGTTTTGCAACAAGTGATCTTAACGACCTTTACAGACGAATCATCAACCGTAACAACCGTCTTAGAAGACTTCTTGATCTTGGAGCGCCGGATATCATCGTTCGTAACGAGAAACGTATGCTTCAGGAGGCTGTCGATGCACTTATCGACAACGGTCGTCGTGGTCGTCCTGTTACCGGTCCCGGAAACAGAGCTCTTAAGTCTCTTTCAGACATGCTCAAGGGAAAGGGAGGACGTTTCCGTCAGAACCTTCTCGGAAAGCGAGTTGACTACTCAGGACGTTCAGTTATCTGCGTAGAGCCAAAGCTTAAGATTTATCAGTGTGGTCTTCCAAAGGAGATGGCTATCGAGCTTTTCAAGCCATTCGTTATGAAGGAGCTTGCCGCTAACGGAACCGCACACAATATAAAGAGTGCAAAGAAGATGGTTGAGAGACTTCAGCCGGAGGTATGGGATGTCCTTGAGGACGTCATCAAAGAGCATCCGGTTATGCTTAACCGAGCTCCTACACTCCACAGACTTGGAATCCAGGCCTTCGAGCCAATCCTTGTAGAGGGTAAGGCAATCAAGCTTCATCCACTCGTATGTACAGCGTTCAACGCCGACTTCGATGGAGACCAGATGGCTGTACATCTTCCACTGACTGCTGAGGCACAGGCTGAGTGCAGATTCATGCTTCTGTCACCTAACAACCTGCTTAAGCCTTCCGATGGTGGACTTGTAGCCGTTCCTTCACAGGATATGATCCTTGGAGTTTACTACCTCACAATGAGAAAGCTCGCTGATTACAAGGATGATCCAAAGATGGTTGCACAGGTGTCATCAGACACCGTATACAATGATATTGAGGAGCTTAGAAAGCTCACAACTCCTGATGAAAATACAGGAAAGGCTGAGCTTGGCTTATATGACCTCATCTGGTTTGAGGATGTCACAGACGGAAACCGTCGTGTGCTTTGCAGACCGATAGATCTTCTCGGCCGTTACTATGGAAGTGTTAATCTTGCAATGCTCGCTTACGAGAACAAGGAGATTACTCTTCACCAGAATATCTTTGTACACCGTACAGTAAAGCTTCCTGACGGCACAGAGGTTTCAGGTTTTACAGAGACAACAGTAGGACTTTTGATATTCAATGAGAACATTCCACAGGATCTTGGTTTTATAGATAGATCAAAGGCTGAGAATGCACTCAAGTTTGAGGTTGAGTTCCACGTTGGTAAGAAACAGATCAAGCAGATCCTTGAGAAGGTTATCAACACACACGGAGCTACAACAACAGCAGAGGTTCTTGATAATGTCAAGGCTATGGGATACAAGTATTCAACCCAGGCTGCCATGACAGTTTCAATTTCAGATATGACAGTGCCACCACAGAAGCCACAGATGATCGCTGATGCACAGGACACTGTAGATAAGATTACAAGACAGTACAAGCGTGGACTTATCACTGATGAGGAGCGTTACAAAGAGGTTATCGAGACATGGAAGGATACAGATGATGCCCTTACAAAGGCACTTCTTACAGGTCTTGATAAGTACAACAACATCTTCATGATGGCAGATTCCGGAGCCCGTGGATCTGATAAGCAGATTAAACAGCTTGCAGGTATGCGAGGACTCATGGCTGATACAACAGGTCGTACAATCGAGCTTCCTATCAAGTCATGCTTCCGTGAGGGTCTTGACGTACTCGAGTACTTCATGTCAGCACATGGAGCTCGTAAGGGACTTTCAGATACAGCGCTTCGTACAGCTGATTCAGGATACCTTACAAGACGTCTCGTAGATGTTTCACAGCATATGATCGTTCGTGAGACAGACTGCTGTGCAGGCACAGGACGTGAGATTCCGGGAATGGTTGTAAAGGCATTCATGGAGGGTCGAGAGGAAATCGAGAGCCTTCAGGAGAGAATTACAGGTCGTTTCTCTTGCAACACAATCTGCGATAAGGATGGCAATGTAATCGTTAAGGCCAACCATATGATTACACCAAAGCGTGCAGCAAAGGTTATGGCAGAGGGTGTTGATGAGAACGGTAATCCAATCACACAGGTTAAGATCCGTACAGTGCTTACCTGCCGTTCACACATGGGAGTATGTGCTAAGTGTTACGGTTCAAACCTTGCAACAGGTCAGGCAGTACAGGTTGGTGAAGCAATCGGTATCATCGCAGCACAGTCAATCGGTGAGCCTGGTACACAGCTTACCATGAGAACCTTCCATACAGGTGGTGTTGCCGGTGGAGATATCACACAGGGTCTTCCTCGAGTAGAGGAGATTTTCGAGGCACGTAAGCCTAAGGGACTCGCTATTATCACAGAGTTCGGCGGAACTGCCACAATCAAGGATACAAAGAAGAAGCGTGAGGTTATCGTTACAAACAACGAGACAGGTGAGACAAAGGCTTACCTCATTCCTTACGGCTCACGTATCAAGGTTGTAGACGGACAGGAGCTTGAGGCCGGCGACGAGCTTACAGAGGGTTCTGTAAATCCACACGATATCCTCAAGATTAAGGGCGTTCGTGCGGTTCAGGATTACATGCTCCGTGAGGTACAGCGTGTTTACCGTTTACAGGGTGTTGAGATTAACGATAAGCATGTCGAGGTTATAGTTCGTCAGTGCTTACAGAAGATCCGTGTAGAGGAGCCGGGAGATTCAGATTTACTTCCGGGCAGCATGGTTGATGCCCTTGACTTCTTAGAGCTCAACGAGAAGCTTGAGGAAGAGGGCAAGGAGCTTGCAGTTGGCTCACAGGTATTACTTGGAATCACAAAGGCATCTCTTGCAACCAACTCATTCCTGTCAGCAGCTTCATTCCAGGAGACCACAAAGGTTCTTACTGAGGCAGCAATCAAGGGCAAGGTTGATCCGCTTATCGGTATGAAGGAAAACGTAATCATCGGTAAGCTCATCCCGGCAGGAACAGGTATGAAGATTTATCGTAATATCAAGCTTGACAGCGATGTAAACGATGACGATACACTTGATTTTGATGATGATGATTTTGCGGATTTCGCAGAGGAAGAGGCAGTCGGAGTCATTGATACAGATGCTGAATCAGTTGATGAAGAATAATTATTGATGTTTGTACTTAAGCTACAGAAGCTGTTACAAACCAAAAACAAAGAAGTCCGGGAAACTGGACTTCTTTCTTGTATTATATTGAAAACAAAATTGGTCTTGACAAAACAGACAAGGATTTGTATAATATTTTAGCGTGCATAAGATTGCACTGCTTAAAATAAAACAGGAGGTGAAAATAATGCCAACATTTAACCAGTTAGTAAGAAAAGGACGTCAGACATCTGTAAAGAAGTCTACAGCACCAGCTCTTCAGAGAAGCTTTAATTCTCTCCAGAAGAAGCCAATCAACACTTCTTCTCCACAGAAGCGTGGTGTATGTACAGCTGTTAAGACAGCTACTCCTAAGAAGCCTAACTCAGCTCTTAGAAAGATCGCCAGAGTTCGTCTTTCAAACGGAATCGAAGTAACTTCATACATTCCTGGTGAGGGACACAACTTACAGGAGCATAGCGTTGTTCTGATTCGTGGTGGCCGTGTTAAGGATTTACCAGGTACACGTTACCATATCATCCGTGGTACATTAGATACTGCAGGTGTTGCAAACAGAAAACAGGCCCGCTCTAAGTACGGCGCAAAGAGACCAAAAGCTGCTAAATAATTTAGCAACATTGTGTATCACAAACAGAACTAAAGTAGGTTAGTGTTGGGATTAGACCTGCAGATGCAGGATTTCACTTTATGAATACAATTCCGCACGAACACATTAGAGAGACACATGTGAGTACCGATGAATTAATCCACAAATATCATGATTAAGGAGGGAAGTAACGTGCCACGTAAAGGACATACTCAGAAAAGAGACGTATTAGCAGATCCAATGTACAACAGCAAAGTAGTTACAAAGCTTGTTAACAGCATTATGTTAGACGGTAAGAAAGGCGTAGCTCAGAAGATTGTATACGGAGCATTTGCTACAGTAGAAGAGAAGACAGGAAGACCAGCTCTTGAAGTATTCGAAGAGGCTATGAACAATGTAATGCCAGCTCTCGAAGTAAAAGCAAGACGTATCGGTGGTGCCACATATCAGGTACCAATCGAGGTTCGCCCTGATCGTCGTCAGGCTTTAGGCCTTCGTTGGTTAACAGCATTCTCACGTGCCAGAGGAGAGAAAACTCAGGCTGAGAGATTAGCTAACGAGATCATGGATGCAGCTAACAACACAGGCGCATCTGTTAAGAGAAAAGAAGATATGCACAAGATGGCAGAGGCAAACAAGGCATTCGCACATTACAGATTCTAGTTTCTGTAAGAAGCTTACAGCTTTGCTTTTGATTCATGCAGCGGACCGGATTTGTAACAGAGTCCGGTTGTGCATAGGACATTAAATATAGGAGGAAAAAACCTTGGCTGGAAGAGAATATCCACTTGAGAGAACCAGAAATATTGGAATCATGGCTCATATCGATGCTGGTAAAACAACACTGACAGAGCGTATTCTTTATTATACTGGTATTAACTATAAAATCGGTGATACTCATGAAGGTACTGCTACCATGGACTGGATGGAGCAGGAGCAGGAAAGAGGTATTACAATTACTTCTGCCGCTACAACATGTCACTGGACACTTGAAGAGTTCACTAAACCAAAGCCAGGAGCACTTGAGCATCGTATCAACATCATCGATACACCGGGCCACGTTGACTTCACAGTAGAAGTTGAGCGTTCACTCCGTGTACTTGATGGCGCAGTTGGTGTGTTCTGTGCAAAGGGTGGTGTTGAGCCTCAGTCAGAGAACGTTTGGCGTCAGGCTGACACATACAATGTACCTCGTATGGCATTCATCAATAAGATGGATATCTTAGGTGCAAACTTCTACGGAGCTGTTGACCAGATCCGTACAAGATTAGGAAAAAATGCTATTGTACTTCAGTTACCAATCGGTAAAGAGGACGATTTCAAAGGAATTATCGACCTTTTCGAGATGAAGGCATATATCTACAATGATGAGAAGGGTGACGATATCACAGTTACTGATGATCTTGGAGATATGGCTGATCAGGCTGCAGAGTACCGTACAGAGCTTATTGAGAAAATCTGTGAGTTAGATGACGATCTCATGATGCAGTATCTTGAGGGTGAGGAGCCATCTGTAGAGGATATGAAGAAGGTTCTTCGTAAAGCAACATGTGAGTGTACAGCAGTACCTGTATGTTGTGGTTCTGCATACCGTAACAAGGGTGTACAGAAGTTACTTGACGCTATTGTTGAGTACATGCCAGCTCCTACAGATATCCCTTCAATCAAGGGAACAGATCTTGAGGGAAATGAGATTGAGAGACATTCATCAGATGATGAGCCATTCTCAGCACTTGCATTCAAGATCATGGCAGATCCATTCGTAGGAAAGCTTGCATTCTTCCGTGTTTACTCAGGAAAATGTAAGGCAGGTTCTTATGTATTAAATGCAACAAAGGATAAGAAAGAGCGTATCGGACGTATTCTTCAGATGCATGCAAATAAGAGACAGGAATTGGATGAGGTTTACTCAGGTGATATCGCTGCTGCTGTTGGATTTAAATTCACAACAACAGGTGATACAATCTGTGATGAGCAGCATCCGGTTATCCTTGAGTCTATGGAGTTCCCAGAGCCAGTTATCGAGCTCGCTATCGAGCCAAAGACAAAAGCTGGACAGGGTAAGTTAGGTGAGGCTCTTGCAAAGCTTGCAGAGGAGGATCCTACATTCCGTGCTCATACTGATCAGGAAACAGGTCAGACAATCATCGCTGGTATGGGTGAGCTTCACCTTGAGATCATCGTTGACCGTCTTCTCCGTGAGTTCAAGGTTGAGGCAAACGTTGGTGCACCTCAGGTTGCTTACAAGGAGACATTTACAAAGGCTGTTGATCAGGAATACAAATATGCTAAGCAGTCAGGTGGACGTGGACAGTACGGACACTGTAAGGTTCGCTTCGAGCCAATGGATGCCAATGGAGAAGAACTTTTCAAGTTCGATTCAGAGGTTGTCGGTGGTGCTATTCCAAAGGAGTACATCCCATCAATCGGCGAAGGTATCGAGGAGGCTACAAAGGCCGGCTCTCTTGGTGGATTCCCAGTAGTTGGTATCCATGCAACAGTATACGATGGATCTTACCATGAGGTCGATTCATCAGAGATGGCATTCCACATTGCCGGATCTATGTGTTTCAAAGAGGCTATGGCAAAGGCCGCACCTGTATTACTTGAGCCTATCATGAAGGTTGAGGTTACAATGCCTGAGGAGTACATGGGAGACGTTATCGGTGATGTTAACTCTCGTCGTGGACGTATCGAGGGTATGGACGATCTCGGCGGTGGAAAGATTGTACATGCATATGTACCACTTGCAGAGATGTTCGGTTACTCTACAGACCTTCGTTCTAAGACACAGGGACGTGGAAACTACTCAATGTTCTTCGACAGATATGAGCCGGTTCCAAAGAATGTACAGGACAAGGTTCTTGCTAACCACGCAAAATAATTGCAAATTAGCAAACAATTTATAGTACAAATGATGAAATATATACTATATATGGTATAAAAATCAAAAATAAAGGCATTTCCCCTTGAAAAAGGGGGATTTGCTATAAAATTTACTTGAAAAAACTTTGATTATTTCGTATAATCAAAGCAGTCGGTAGATTATAAAAAAAGCCCATGGGGCATAAAAGTTTAAGGAGGACGTTTCAAAATGGCAAAGGCTAAATTTGAAAGAACAAAACCACATTGTAATATTGGTACCATCGGTCACGTAGATCATGGTAAAACAACTTTAACAGCAGCTATTACAGCAGTATTAGCAGCTCGTGTCGCTGGTAACACAGCTACAGATTTCGCTAACATTGATAAGGCTCCAGAGGAGAGAGAGCGTGGAATCACAATTTCTACAGCTCACGTTGAGTATGAGACAGAAAAGAGACATTACGCACACGTTGACTGTCCTGGACATGCTGACTACGTAAAGAACATGATCACTGGTGCAGCTCAGATGGATGGTGCTATCCTCGTTGTTGCTGCTACTGATGGTGTTATGGCTCAGACAAAGGAGCACATCCTCCTTTCTCGTCAGGTAGGTGTTCCTTACATCATCGTATTCCTTAACAAGTGTGATATGGTTGACGATCCAGAGCTTATCGAGCTCGTAGAGATGGAAGTTACAGAGCAGCTTGAGGAGTACGGATTCAATGATTGCCCAATCATCCAGGGATCAGCTCTTAAGGCTCTTGAGGATCCAATGGGACCTTGGGGAGACAAGATCATGGAGCTTATGGATACTGTTGATTCTTATATCCCAGATCCACAGCGTGATACAGATAAGCCATTCCTTATGCCAGTAGAGGACGTATTCACAATCACAGGTCGTGGTACTGTTGCAACTGGTAGAGTAGAGCGTGGTACACTTCACCTCAACGACGAGTTAGAGATCCTTGGTGTTAAAGAGGACGTTCAGAAGACTGTTGTTACTGGAATCGAGATGTTCCGTAAGCAGTTAGACGAGGCTCAGGCTGGTGATAACATCGGAGCACTTCTCCGTGGTATTAACCGTGACCAGATCGTTCGTGGACAGGTTCTTGCTAAGCCTGGTACAGTAACATGTCACCATAAGTTTACAGCTCAGGTTTACGTTCTTACAAAGGACGAGGGTGGACGTCATACTCCATTCTTCAACAACTATCGTCCACAGTTCTACTTCAGAACAACAGACGTAACAGGTGTTTGCGAGCTTCCAGCAGGAACAGAGATGTGCATGCCTGGTGATAACGTAGAGATGACAATCGAGCTCATCCATCCAGTAGCTATGGAGCAGGGTCTTACATTCGCTATCCGTGAGGGTGGACGTACAGTAGGATCTGGACGTGTTGCTACAGTTATCGAGTAATACAATCTTAATATGGATTTGTTATCGTAAGATAACGTTGTGTCTAAACGTAAGATACCCGTAGAACTTCGGTTCTACGGGTTTTTCTGTATCTTAAAGAGAGAATGATTTGAAAAATTATAAGTAGAGAAATAGCGAAATATTTATCAGCAAGATAAAATACAGATAAATTTAAAATTGAAAAATAAGACCAGTGGTGCCAAAACGGTGCCCAAAAAGAAACTCCTGCGAATGTTTGCCATTCACAGGAGTGATTTTTTACCAACCTTTAATCTGCTTGATCTGTTCAGCACGTTTCGGATCTCGATGATATTGCAGTTTCAGACGGATTGTTTCTACAACTTCCTGTCTGGCTTCATCATCAAGCTGATAGAATGATGTAAGTAGATTATCTACATCAGGCATACTATTTTTGCCAAAAAGATACATCAACGGATACATAGAATTTTTTAAGTAAGTCTTTACACGACTTGCGTCTAAGACTCCGTTCAAACCGTCTGGAAGTGTAGGATAAATCTCTTCTTCCTTAATTGTGTCAGAAAATGGACTGGCAGAACATATCTCATTCACATCAATTTGCAATTCGTTTGCAAGTCTTAAAGCAAAATCAAATCGAATATTGGAATCTTTTTGAATGATTGAATATAAGGTTGTAGCACTGATTCCAGTTGCTTTTGCAATTTTACGGACATTTATAAGTGGTTAAGAGATCTGATGTATGCGTAGAAAATGGAAAATATGTTACAAATAAAACGAGAATTTGAACTCGAAATTTGGGAAAAATAATGAAAATAACTTGACATTTGAAAATAAGAGATGTATTCTTAAGATAAATTCAATAAACGGGAGGTGGATAAAAATGTTTAATCTTGAAGAATTGAGCTTGGAGTTTGTAGAGATTTCTGAATTAAAAACCTCTAAGAACTTATTTGGACCAGTTATGTACGGAACAGGTGTGAGAATGTAGTTTGTAGAAAAGACTTGCTCTATGTAAAAAGAAATATAGAGTAGGTCTTTTTTATTTAAAAAGGATTATAGGAGAGAATATATGAATAAATTAACTACAGCTGTATGGGAAATAACAATGGGTTGTAATATGCGTTGTAAACATTGCGGTTCAAGTTGTGCAGAAGCGCTACCCGATGAGTTGAATACATCAGAAGCTCTTGAGGTGTGTGACCAATTAAAAGATTTGGGATTAAAAGTTATTACATTATCTGGAGGGGAACCTACGACACGTAGTGACTGGCATATTATTGCGAAAAGATTAGTAGATAATGGCATAATAACAAGTATTATTACAAATGGTTGGTTGATTGATGAAAACTTTATTCATAATGCGATAACATCAGGAATTAGAAGTGTCTGTTTAAGTATTGATGGTCTTGAAAAAACTCACGATTTTATACGGAGATCGGGATCATTCAATAAAAGTATTAAAGCATTGAAAGAATTAAGAAAAAATAATATTTCGACATCAGTAATAACTTCAATAAATAAAGAAAATATATGTGAATTGGAAGAACTATATCAATTATTAAGTGATTTGGGAGTTAATAGTTGGCAGTTACAGATTGCATTACCAATGGGGAATTTTGCAAAACGCCCAGAATGGCTTATAGAACCTCAAGATATTCTTTCTATTATTGATTTTGCATATAATAAAATTGGAGGTAAGTTGTTAATTGTTTTGGCAGATTGCATAGGTTATTATAGCAATAAAGATATAAAAGTAAATGAGAATTTTCTTAATGATAATTGGTCTTGGACAGGTTGTGGAGCAGGAAAGCATGTAATTGGTATTCTGCATAATGGAGATATTGTTGCTTGTACTTCTATTAGAGATAAAACATTAGTAGCGGGAAATATTCGTGAAAAATCTTTAAAGTCGATTTGGGAAAGTCCGGACTCTTTTAAGTGGAATAGAAATTTTGATAGTAGTAAGTTAAAAGGATTTTGCAGAGAATGTCGTTATACAGAACGATGCTTAGGAGGATGTAGTAATAGTCGTTATTGCATTAACGGCTCATTTGAAAGTGAAAATAGATACTGTGCATATAATGTTGAAATGAAAAAATGGAAAAAATATTTGGAATCACTTAATGATATATCAGAAATTGATAATGTTATAGAAAAAGCAGCGGCTTTAAAACATCAGGATCTTTATAAGATAGCTTGCGAAATTAAACAATCTAAATTATGATTAGAGAGGTAACAAATATGAATAAACATGAGTTATATCATAACCACAATTATGTTTATCTGCTGACTTCTAATATTATTAACCGCTGTGGTGATTCATTAGATACAATACTTTTTACATGGTTGGTATATTTACTTACAAATAGTGCAGGGTGGTCTGCGATTATTTTTGGTATTAATCAAGCTACTTCTGTAATTATTCAACCATTTATAGGTCCATTAGTCGAGAATATGAATAAAAAGAAAGTGTTAGTACTTTCAGATATAGCTCGAGTTCTGTTAGTTTTGTATATATTATATGTATATACACAAAACATGCTTTCACCATTAATATTGGTTTTTATGACAATATCCATTTCATTAATAGAAGCATTTCATATGCCAGCAGGGGTAGCAGTTATTCAGCATGTACTTCCTAATGAACATTATGATAAAGGTGTAAGTGTCAATGTGTCTTGTACCAAAATAGCAGTATTAGTTGGAACTGGCTTGTCAGGCATAGTGATTAGTTCATTTGGAATAGGTATTTCTTTAGCGATAGATGCTTTGATATTTTTAATATCAGCGTTGCTTATAGTAAAAATAGAATTTTCTGTTCAAGAAGAAAAGAAGACAAACCGAATAATTGGCAGAGAATATTTAATTTCGCTTAGAGATGGATTTAGTTATGTATTTGACCATAAGAAGCTATTAAAACTATGTTTTTTATGTATTCTAATTAATTCAGCAGTGGTTCCATTTGATGCACTGCTCGCCCCGATTGCAAGAGAAATGTTTAGTGGAGATGCCAAAATTGTTTCATTACTAAGTGTAAGCGTAACTATTGGTACTATTTTGGGATCATTGACTTTTGCAAAAATGAAAGAGGAGAAAAAAAATAATACACTTGTTACATTTTGTGGAATTGTTTTAGGTGTATACTATGTTTTTATTGCATTTGTTTCAAAATATATTGCAAATCCTATAACTCAAAAATTACTGTTGCTAATCGGTTCGATAATAATTGGTGCAGCATTGGGATTAATGATTACTTATGTACAAGTGAAATTTGTAAAAGAAGTTACTAAAGAATATATAGGACGTGTTTCTGCAATTCGATTTTCACTTACATACGCATGCGCGCCAGTGGTATCTTTTGTGATTAGTATTATATACAAAGTTACTGTTGTTGATACAAGTTCACTTTTTGTGGGATTTGGTATTGTAATAATAATTCTTTTTCTTTTGGCAAATAAGATTACGTTTTCTCCTTTGAAGAAAGGCGATAAAAGTTATTAGAAATTATTTATATGAAAAACTGGCTGCTTTTTGGCTATAAATTAAAGCTGATAGAGAAGAGTATAAACAGCAGAAGAGAAGCTTTTTGACTGAGGCTTCCGGTGCCAAAACGGTGCCAAGAAATCAGGCAAATAAAAATAAATAGTACAAATCAGTCGTTTTTCACTGTATTTTGGAGAGAAAACCATAAAAAATATGAGGTAAAATGATATTAAAGTATCGTGAGGGTGGACGTACAGTAGAATCTGGACGTGTTGCTACAGTTATCGAGTAATTACTTGTTAGTAGTGTAAATATCTAGTAAATTCAAGGGTTTCCGAGATTTCTCGGAAACCCTTTTGGATAATCAAAGTTCTTTAGGGTTTGCCAATCTATTTTAGGGTTTGTCGATAGGG
>OHGR01000506.1_pt1 | contig 16758 bp, 5 predicted proteins | sample 1567911 | NCBI WGS metagenome assembly OHGR01 (sample SAMEA3879552, study PRJEB24766) | human gut metagenome | biome: human-associated habitat; feature: feces | place: USA | collected 1985/1987
GGAGCAGGATGCGATATTCGGCACGGGAAGTAAACATACGGTAAGGCTCGTCCACGCCTTTTGTTACCAAATCGTCGATTAAAACGCCGATATATGCTTCATCCCTTGCAAGGGTGAACGGCTCTCCGCCGTGGCAATTGATGTGGGCGTTGATGCCAGCCATGATTCCTTGTCCGGCAGCTTCCTCGTAACCGGTTGTTCCGTTTACTTGTCCGGCAAAGAACAGATTCTTTATATTCTTCGTTTCCAGCGTATGTTTCAGTTGGGTGGGGTCAAAGAAGTCGTATTCGATGGCATAGCCCGGGCGGTAGATGACCAAATCTCTGAATGCCGGTATCTTTTTCAATGCTGCAATCTGGATGTCCATGGGCAATGAAGAAGAGAATCCATTCAAGTAGAGCTCCTGGGTTGTTTCCCCTTCGGGCTCCAGGAAAAGCTGGTGCTGCGGTTTGTCGGGGAAAGTCACAATCTTGGTCTCTATACTGGGGCAATAACGTGGGCCGATACTTTGGATTTGTCCGTTGAAAAGGGGGGAATCCGGCAGCCCTTCCTGCAGAATCCGGTGTACCTCTTCATTGGTGAAACAAGTCCAGCAAGGGAGCTGTTTCAAATGGCGTACATGAGTATCCATGAACGAGAACTTGTGGAAGTCACATTCTCCATCCTGAATTTCCATGTCCTCATAGTGCACGCTGCGTCCGTCTATACGTACGGGGGTTCCCGTCTTCATGCGTCCGAAGGTGATGCCGTGTTTGGCGATGGACTCGGTTAATTGGTAGGATGCAGGTTCTGCCATACGTCCACCCGGGAGCATGGTACGTCCCACGTGCATCAGTCCGTTGAGGAAAGTTCCTGCGGTGAGTACTACACATTTGGCATGGAACGTTACTCCCCATAGTGTTACTACTCCCGTAATTTCACCGTTTTCAACGAGGATTTCCTGCACGGTATCCTGCCAGATATGCAGGTTGGGGATATTTTCCAGAATTTCTCTCCATGCCCAGATAAATTTGTTGCGGTCGCACTGTGCGCGCGGGCTCCACATAGCGGGACCTTTGGAACGGTTCAGTATACGGAACTGTATGGCTGTCTGGTCTGTCACCAATCCCATATATCCTCCCAAGGCGTCTATTTCGCGTACTATCTGTCCTTTGGCGATGCCTCCCACTGCCGGGTTACAACTCATCTGTCCGATTTTGTTCATATCCATTGTGATAAGACAAGTCTTCGAACCCAGGTTTGCAGCAGCGGCAGCGGCTTCGCATCCTGCGTGTCCGGCGCCGATTACAATAACGTCATACTTAAACTCCATTCGTTCAGTGTATTTTAAAACTGTGCAAAGTTACGAAAAAAGTTGTATGCCGGGACGTGTCATATCTTAAAATCCGGATATATCTTCTTTGGCATTGCTTATATTTCCGTATCCAGCATCATACTTATTGCTTGGAATGCTTAGGCTATAGACATATTGCTTGTGTTTAGCTTAAAATACAATCAAAATGAAGCTTTTTGAATACTATTGCTTTTCTTTTTGAAAAAGATACATACCTTTGCAGCGTTTGGATATTAAAAAGTGTTTTGATTGACTAATTTTAAGGAAGAGAAGCATGAGAAAGAAATTCTTCTTGTTAATCATTGTCTGCCTGGTTATGGGGGCGGGAGTGATGGCTCAGACGTCTACGGTCTCGGGAACAGTATTTGCCGAGGACAACAATGAGCCGATTATTGGGGCATCGGTATTGGTGAAGGGTACAACGCTGGGGGCCGTGACCGATATCGAAGGTAAATTTACAATCTTGAATGTGCCGGGCACGGCAAAGACAGTGATTGTCTCTTTTGTAGGTATGCAGAAAGTAGAAGCTGCCATAAAGCCTGCTATGAAGGTGGTGCTGAAATCGGATTCGGAACTGCTGGGTGAAGTGATGGTGGTGGCTTACGGCACGGCCAAAAAGAGCAGCTATGCAGGTTCGGCTTCTTTAGTGAAAGCGGATGCGCTGAAAGACATTCCGACGACCAGCTTTGAAAACGCGTTGAACGGTAAAGTGGCGGGCTTGCAACTGACGAATAATTCCGGCCAGGCGGGTTCCGCACCGGCCATCCGCATCCGTGGCATAGGTTCTATGAATGCCGGGAATGAACCGTTGTATGTAGTGGACGGTGTTCCGGTCTCTTCGGGCAATACGGGGCAGATGAGCGGTGAGCTCTATTCTACCAACAACATCATGAATACGTTGAACCCGGAAGACATCGAATCTATTTCTGTATTGAAAGATGCGGCGGCCAGCTCGCTTTATGGGTCGCGTGCGGCAAACGGCGTCATTCTGATTACTACCAAAAAAGGACAGATTGGCAAGCCGGTGGTGACGCTGAAAGCCGAAGTGGGCTTCACGCCCTGCTGGGCAACGGACAACTATGAAACGGCCAGCGTACAGGAGAATGTGAATATGCTCTACACCGTATTTCACGATGCCCGTACAAGCGGTAAGGGCGAAACGGACGAAAAGGCGGCAGCCTATGCCATAGGCCAGTTGAACAGCCGTTTCAACAAACATGGCTACCAATTTACCACAAATGGTACGGGAGCTTACGAGAACGTCAATATCCTTGAGTACGACAACTCCGGGCGTGGAGGCAAATACTACGATTGGGACAAGGCATATTTCCGTACCGCCATTTATCAGACCTACGATATGTCCGTCAGTGGTGCTACGCAGAATACCAACTATTACACTTCCCTTTCCTATACCCAGGACGAAGGACGTTTGAAGATGAACAGCTTCGACCGTGTTTCCGGTCGCCTGAACCTCACCCAGAAGGTGGGGAAATTCCTTGAACTGACCACCAATGCCAGCCTGGCGCGTACCAAGAAAAGCGGTTATAATGATACACGCAACACGGGCAGTAATTACTTCATGCAGACCCGTAACTTGCTGTGGGGACTCTACTGGCCCACTGATTACAAGACCGGCGAGCTCTGGACCGAACGTTACGGTAGCTACGCCTACAATGGGCTTTATTATGACAAAGAGTGGGAGAACGGTTCTACCAGTACCAAAATCATAGCTGCGGAGACGCTCACCCTGCATCTGATGCCGGGCCTGGACCTTCGTTCTATCTACTCTTACGACAATACTACTGTAAAAGACCATATCTATTACAGTGCCAATCACTATAAAGGCTCGGCAGACAATGGGAATGTCAACGAATACCGTACTACATACGAGAAGATGGTTACCTCCACTACCGCCAATTATACCGGCACCTTCGACAAACACACAGTTGGCACCATGGTGGGTTTCGAAGCGGAGAAGAACAAGACAGACTATGTGCGTGCCACAGGAAGCAATCTTGCGGTCAGCACCATTCATACAGTTTCTACTGCCGGAACGCAGACTTCTGCCGGATATTCCTGGGGAAACTCGATGGTGTCCGTGCTCTCCAAGTTGGATTATAATTACGATGAACGCTACTTCATTTCCGGTTCTTACCGCCGCGACGGTTCTTCCCGGCTCAGCAAGCAGGAACGTTGGGGAAACTTCTGGTCAGTGGCAGGAGCGTGGAACATCATGCGCGAGGGTTTTATGAGCAAATATTCTTTCCTGAGCAACCTGCGTATACGTGCCTCTTATGGTATTAACGGTACGCTGCCTTCGGACAATTACGGCTATATGAGCTTGATGAGCTATACCAGTAAGTACATGGGTAACCCGGGCGGTACAATCACTACCGTCACCAATGACAAGCTGTCTTGGGAGACGAGCTACAACACGAATGTGGGTATCGACTTCGGCTTCTTCGGCCAACGTCTGCGCGGTACGGTGGAATACTTCAACCGTGATTCGAAGAACCTGCTCCAGGATGTTCCCATTTCGATGGTTACGGGATTTTCCTCTACGTTGCGGAACGTAGGATGCATCAACAACCATGGGGTAGAGGTGGAGTTGAGTGGTGACATCATTGATAGTAAAGGATGGTTATGGAGTGCCGGTGTCAACGCAACCTTCCTCCGTTCTGAGGTGAAAGAGTTGTATGGCGGTGCGGACATTATCTGGTACGACCCCACCAGTAGCGACAGCCGTGCGCAATATGTATACCGGGAAGGTCAGTCCACGCTGGCTTTCTATGGATACGAATGGGCAGGTGTGGACAAGACCAACGGCAAGAACGTCTACTATGTAAATGACCCCAAGAATGGCAAGGCCGGAGATTTTGAGTATAACGGGCGCGGAGCTACTTATGACTATAACAATGCCAACTACACCATCATCGGCAATGCCGTTCCCAAAGTGTATGGGGGCATCAATACCTCGGTCTCCTACAAAGGCATAGCCCTTTCGTTGGGCTTTACCTATAAGATAGGAGGAGACTTGTACGACGGAGCCTACATGGATGTGGCCGACGACGGTTATTATTGGGAGCGTATCCGTGCTAAAAGCTACTACAACAACCTTTGGACGCCAGACCATACGAACGGTACAGAGCCCCGTATCGAAGGTGTAGACCTCGATGACCCGCAACAATACAGCAGCCGCCACTTGTTCAATGCCAGTTATCTGCGCTTGAAGAATCTCTCATTGGCCTATACGCTGCCCAAAGCCATGACCCGCAAGGCTTTCATCGAGAATGCCCGCCTTTTCTTCACTGCCAGCAACCTTTGGACAATAGCCAAATACAAGGAGGCAGACCCCGAAGTGAGCGAATACGGCACACGTGGTTGGGAAACCCCTATCGGAAAAACGTTTGTCGTTGGCGTTGAATTGAAATTTTAATGAACTGGAGGAACTAACAATGAAAAAGATATATCATTTATTGGCACTTGTGATACTTGGTGCCTTTACATTCACTTCGTGTGACGATTTTCTGGATATGCAGCCCACCAACTCCGGAAATGCAGAAGGTGCTGTCGGTACGGTAGCCGATGCGCAGGTGGTTATCAACGGTGTGATGAGTGCGATGACCTCATCGTCTTATTACGGCAGAAACCTTTTTATGTACGGTGATGCCAAGGGCGGTGACCTCACGATTTTTGCTGCCGGACGCGGACTGGATGCATTCTATACGTTCAACCACACTTCCAACAGCAATACTTATTCCGGTTTCTGGAGCCGTGGATATTACTGCATTCTGCAGGTCAACACCTTGTTGAGCAACATTGAGAAGCTGGAAGAATCGGGCAGTATGGAAGACTTTTCCGAAGCCAAAGGGCAGGCGTTGACTCTGAGGGCGCTGTTCTATTTCGATTTGGTCCGTCTCTACGGGCTTCCTTACAATTACAACAAGACCTCTTATGGAGTTCCCAATGTAACCGAGCCGCTTACGGTGAACGCCCAGCCCACCCGTGCTACTGTGGAGGAGAACTATCGCCAGATTCTGCAGGACTTGTCGGACGGGGCGGCCCTTCTTGCCAAGAAGAAGACAAAGCAGAGCGGATATGCGGACTATTACACCAACATAGCCCTGCAAGCGCGTGTGAAACTCTATATGGAAGATTATGACGGTGCTTTGAACGCTGCCCGGGAGATTATAGAAAGCGGTGTGTACAAACTGTATGAGCCTGCCGATTGGACGGCTTCCTGGAGCAAGCAGTTTGGTTCCGAGTCCATCTTTGAGCTGGGCATCACCACTGAGGAATCAGACCTGGGAACTTCTTCTTTGGGCTTTTACCTGATGCGCTACGGACAGTTGAAGAATGCCATGGGCTGGTATCTTGCCAGCGATTATTTCTTGAACCGTCTGGGTGAAGACGAGACGGATGTGCGTTGGGGAATCATGGACAACGATGAATACTGGGTGGACAATGAGATTGAACGCAAGGGAGCCTGCTACAAGTATATGGGCAGTACCACTCTGGCAGGTGACGGCAAGGCAACCAATACAGCCGTCAATATCAAGATAATCCGTCTTTCCGAGATATATCTGATTGCCGCCGAAGCAGCCTTGCACTCCACGAAGCAGGAAGCAGGCGCAGATGCCGCCGCCGGTTACCTGAATGAAATCCGCAGGCGTTCTCCCGGACTGGCACCGGCCACTGCCGCTACCATTACCGATGATATGATTCTGGACGAGCGCAGCAAGGAGCTTTTTGGTGAAGGACAACGCTTCTTCGACATGATGCGTATGGGCAGAACCATCGAATTCAACGACGATTTTCAAGATATTCCGGTGAGTCACCGTGGAAAAACAATCGACCGTACTTTCGAGAAGATTGTGCTTCCTATTTCGCAGGATGAGATAAATGCCAATCCGGCATTGGAGAACCAGCAGAATCCGGGATATTAGTCGTTCCCTGCTGTCTATTGTTTGCTACTCCTTGTATATCAGGGAGGTATTTTGCCAACAAGTTGTCACTGCCTTGGCAAACTTTTGCCACGCCTATGGCAAAGTTTTGCCAACGCGGTGGCAAAGTCTTGCCAATGGGAAGGCAAAACCTTGTCATAGGCGTGGCAAGAAAAGCGGAAAAAGGTGCCTTTGATGAATTTCTTTGATAAAATGAGACGATAATACCTTGATATTTCACAAAAATACTATTTATTGGCTCGAAATTTCTATTCTTTTTTTCTGAATCGGCTTATCTTTGCTTTCGTAGAAATCAATAAAAAAGTTATAATACTATGAGAAGACTTTTCCTCATATCGTCATTCTTGACGTTGTTTGCAATCGGAAGCTCGGCGCAATGGAAGCCGGCAGGTGATAAAATCAAAACGGACTGGGCATCCCAGATTAATCCCGCGAATGTGTTGCCCGAATATCCTCGTCCCATCATGGAACGGAGTGACTGGAAGAACTTGAACGGACTGTGGAATTATGCCGTTATAAATAAAGGTGAGCATCTTCCGGCAGAGTTCGAAGGGCAGATACTTGTTCCCTTTGCTATTGAATCCTCCTTGTCCGGAGTTGGAAAAAGAATCAATGAAAACCAGGAACTGGTCTACCAGCGCAGTTTTGAAATTCCTTCTGCCTGGAAGGGAAAACAAGTGCTGTTGCACTTTGGTGCTGTCGACTGGAAAACGGATGTATGGGTGAATGATGTGAAAGTAGGCAGCCATACGGGGGGATTTACTCCGTTCTCCTTCGATATTACTGCCGCCCTTTCTGGCAAAGGCAACAATCAGTTGGTCGTAAAGGTTTGGGACCCAACGGATAAAGGACCTCAACCCCGTGGAAAGCAGGTCAGCAATCCGGAAGGTATCTGGTACACTCCCGTAAGCGGTATCTGGCAGACGGTATGGATGGAGCCGGTTGCCGGAAAACATATCGAGAATCTCCGTATCACTCCCGATATTGACCGTAATCTGTTGACAGTGAGGGCTGAATTGAATAGTGCATACCCTTCTGACTTTGTGGAAGTGAATGTGTATGACGGCAATCAACTGGTAGCTACCGGCAAAAGTATCAATGCAGAGCCGGTGGAGGTGTCCATGCCCCGGAATGCCAAGTTGTGGAGTCCGGATTCCCCCTTCCTTTATACGCTGAAAGTGACGCTGAAAAGCGGAGGAAAGGTAGTGGATAAGGTGGACAGCTATGCTGCCATGCGTAAGTACTCCACCCGTCGTGACGCGGATGGTATCGTACGTCTGGAACTGAATAACGAAGCTTTGTTCCAGTTTGGACCGCTGGACCAGGGCTGGTGGCCCGACGGACTGTATACAGCTCCCACAGACGAGGCTTTGCTGTACGATGTACAGAAGACGAAAGATTTCGGTTTCAATATGATTCGCAAGCATATCAAGGTGGAACCGGCACGTTGGTACACACATTGTGATCGTTTGGGTATCATCGTATGGCAGGATATGCCGAGCGGTGACCGTAATCCAGAATGGCAGAACCGTCGCTATTTCGACGGGACAGAAATGAAACGTTCTGCCGAATCCGAAGCTTATTATCGAAAGGAATGGAAGGAAATAATGGATTGTCTCTACTCTTATCCGTGTATCGGTACATGGGTACCGTTCAACGAAGCCTGGGGGCAGTTCAAGACGGTAGAGATAGCCGAATGGACGAAACAGTATGACCCGACCCGTCTGGTGAATCCGGCAAGTGGCGGTAACCATTATACTTGCGGTGACATGCTCGACCTCCACAACTATCCCCAACCGGAGATGTATCTGTATGATGCACAGCGTGCCACGGTTTTGGGTGAGTATGGCGGCATCGGCCTTGTCTTGAAAGACCATATCTGGGAACCGAACCGCAACTGGGGATATGTTCAGTTCAACTCTTCCAAAGAAGTGACTGATGAGTACGTGAAATATGCCGATATGCTGTATCAGATGATAAAAAGAGGTTTCTCGGCAGCCGTCTATACACAGACCACGGATGTGGAGGTGGAAGTGAACGGTCTGATGACTTACGACCGCAAGGTGATAAAGCTGGATGAGAAACGCGTGAAGGAGATAAATATGCGTATCTGCAATTCACTTAAGAAATAAGGGCATTTACAATTTACCATTTACAAAGTACAATTTGGCTGCGCTGTCATCTGCATAGTTAAATTGTACTTTGTAAATGGTAAATTGTACATAAAAATGTTGTTATGAAACGATTGATTATAAAGCTTTTCCTTAGTCTGTGCCTATGGGCGGTATTGCCGGTCTGTGCGCAGGATGCTGTTCATTACTATTTCAGAACGATGGATATCCGGAACGGTCTTTCGCAGAACACCGTGTATCAGATTTTGCAGGATAGGAAAGGCTTTATGTGGTTCGGAACCAAGGACGGTTTGAACCGTTATGACGGATTGTCTTTCCGTATTTACAAGAAAGAGAACTCCGGTTTAGGAAAGAACTTCATAACTGCGCTCTACGAGGACCGCCGGGGAAATATCTGGATTGGTACCGATGGGGGAGTCTTTATTTACGACCCGGTACTGGATTCCTTTACCGCTTTCGATGAGGCCAGTGATAACGGCAGTATCATCAGGGATTTCGTCACCATGATTGGAAGTGACGAGGACGATAATATCTGGATATCGGTAGAAAACCAGGGGTTGTTCTGCTATAAACCGGATGAAGGGAGGCTGCTGAACCATCTGCACGATTCGGGACTGCCCAATGTAACCCGCTTTTGGCTGAATGGGAATACGTGTTGGCTGGCCTTGTATGCGGATAATCTTTACTATACGAAAGCTGACTTTGAAACTCCTCTGCAGCCTTTCAAGGACGCGGAAGGAAATGAGATTTTCAAGAATGATATTATCAACTGGCAGGTCAGCGGACCCCATAATTGTGTGTATATCGCTTCGCTGAACGGGTTGACAGAGATAAACCAGACTACCGGCAAGACGCGGAAGCTGCTGAACACCTATGTGAGGGCTTTGCAGTTCAAATCTGACAACGAGCTGTGGGTGGGCGCAGAGTCCGGCTTGTATATTTACAATCTGACGAATGACAAGATTACCCATTTGACCGTTCCCGACCAGGATGATTCGTATGCATTGTCGGACAATGCCATTTATTCGCTCTGCTGCGACAAGGAGAACGGCATGTGGATAGGGTCTTATTTCGGTGGAGTGAACTATTGTCCTTATCAGTGGACTTACTTCGAGAAGTTCTATCCGAGAGACAATCTCAGGCATTTCGGCCGTCGTGTACGGGAAATCTGTGAAAGTAATGATGGCACCTTGTGGATAGGTACCGAAGACAAAGGCTTGTTCAATTACAATCCGGAAAACGGAAAGATAGAGCCTTTTGAGCATTCGGCCATTTATCAGAATGTTCATGGCCTTTGTCTGGATGGGGATGATTTGTGGGTAGGTACGTTTTCCGGTGGTCTGAATCGGGTGAATCTTCGGACCAGGCAGGTGAAACATTATGCCAAGGGTGAGAGTGAGAATTCCATGGTCGCCAATGACGCCTTTACCATTTGCAGGACCACTACGGGAGACGTGTGGATAGGCACCACGTCCGGTCTGTTGAAGTACAATCGCTCCACAGATGACTTTACCCGGATTCCTCAGCTGAAGAATATGTTTACTTATAACATTTTGGAGGACTTCAACGGAAATCTGTGGTTTGCTACTTTCTCCAATGGAGTGTTCTGCTACAATGTAAGAAGCCAGCAGTGGAGGAATTATCTGTCTAATGAGAATGATTCGACCTCTCTTCCCTACAATAAGGTAATCAGTATCTACGAAGACAGCAGGAAGCGTCTGTGGTTCATGACGCTGGGTGAGGGCTTTTGCCGCTACAATCCGGAAACGGACAATTTTACCCGTTATGACATGTCGAAAGGATTTCCGAGTAATACCATCTACAAGATGGTCGAGGACAAGCGGGGAAACTTATGGATTACTTCCAATTATGGTCTGGTCTGCTTCAATCCCGATACGGAGAGCAAACATGTCTATACCACGGCAAACGGGCTGCTGAGCAACCAATTTAATTTCCAGTCCGGTTACATTGACAAGAAGGGACGCATCTATTTGGGAAGTATCAACGGATTCATAGCCTTTGACCCGGAAACTTTTGTGGAGAACACTTTTCTCCCTCCCGTAGTGATTACAGATTTTTATCTGTTCAACAAACGGCTTTCGGTGGATAGTCCGGATTCTCCTTTGGAGAAGAGCATCACCTATGCGGATGAGATAGAGCTGGATGCCGACCAGAATTCTTTCTCTTTTCAGGTTGCAGCCCTGAGTTACCAGGCACCCGAAATGAATGGTCTTGAATGTAAGCTGGAAGGCTTTGACCGCGACTGGTATACGGTAGGGCGGAATTCCATCATCAACTATTCAAACCTTCCTTATGGAAGTTATACATTGCGTATAAAAGGTTCCAACAGCGATGGCAAGTGGAACGCGACGGAACGTGTGCTCGACATCCATATCCGTCCTCCTTTCTATCTCTCCACCTGGGCATATGCCGGTTATACGGTATTGGCGTTATGCTCACTGGCTGCTGTAATCATCTATTTCAGAAAACAGACCCGGCAGAAGCATCAGCAGGCTATGGACAAGTTTGAGCGGGAAAAGGAGCGGGAGTTGTATACTGCGAAGATAGACTTCTTCACGAATGTGGCGCATGAGATACGTACACCGCTTACACTGATAAAGAGTCCGCTCGAGAATGTATTGGTTTCCCAGTCTGTCTCGGACGACATCAGGGATGATTTGGAGACCATGGAACTGAACACCAACCGGCTGCTCGATTTGGTGAACCAGTTGCTGGACTTCCGGAAGACGGAGACGCAAGGCTTCCAATTGAATTTTGTGGAATGCGACGTGTCTGAGCTCTTGCAGAAGACGTATAAGCGCTTCAAGCCTCTGGCACGCGAAAAAGGGCTGGCATTGAGCATAGAGACTCCCGAAAGCTTGTATGCTTCGGTTGACAGGGAAGGGCTTACCAAGATTATCAGCAATCTGCTGACCAATGCGATAAAGTATTCGGAGACCTATATACGCATCAGGCTGTACTCGGAAGGTGAAAGGCTGCTGCTTTCCGTATGCAATGACGGCCTTGTCATTCCGGTAGAGATGCGCGAGGAGATTTTCAAGCCGTTCATCCAGTATAAGACCGGTACGCTGCGCTCTGTGCCCGGCACCGGTATCGGGCTTGCACTTGCCCGTTCATTGGCCGAACTCCATGAGGGTACGTTGTGCATGGAAGATTCGATGGAGAACAACTGTTTCCTGCTGTCACTTCCGCTGAAGCACGAGCAGACGGTGGCTATGGAGCATAAAGAACCGGTAACGGGCGGGGAATCCTCTGAGGAAAGTGGTGCAGGTACTGCCTTGGAACAGCACCGGTATACTCTTTTGGTGGTGGAAGACAGTCTGGAAATGCAGGCATTTGTTGTGAAACAGCTCTCTTCGGAATATCGTGTGCTGACTGCCGTGAATGGGGTGGAAGCTTTGAAGGTGTTGAAGGAACATACTGTAAATCTTGTCATTTCAGACATTATGATGCCCGAGATGGATGGATTGGAGCTGTGCGAGCATCTGAAGTCCGAGCTTGACTATAGCCATATACCGATTATCCTGCTTACGGCGAAGACGACTCTTCAAGCCAAAATAGAGGGAATGAAGCTGGGGGCTGACGTATATATAGAGAAACCTTTCTCCGTGGAATATCTGAAAGTTTGTGTGGCCAATCTGCTGAACAACCGTGAGAAGCTACGGGCTTCTTTTGTCAATTCTCCCTTTGTGCAGACGGGCAGTATGGCAATGACAAAGGCAGATGAATCTTTCCTTAAAACATTGAAGGAAGTGGTGGTTGCCAATATGCAGAATCCGGATTTCTGCCTGGATGATATGGCAAGCCTGCTGAACATGAGCCGGTCGAGCCTGAACCGGAAGATAAAGGGCATATTGGATATGACTCCCAATGACTACATCCGTCTGGAGCGGTTGAAGAAAGCGGCGCAGCTTTTAAAGGAAGGAGAGTGTAAAATCAATGAGGTTTGCTATATGACCGGCTTCAATACTCCTTCCTATTTTACCAAGTGCTTCCAAAAACAATTTGGTATTCTGCCCAAAGACTTCGTGAAATGATAGCATGGAATGCTTGCTAAATATAACAATCCAATCAAATGCCCCTGAGGTGTCTCTCAGGGGCATTTTTTGGATTTATAATTGCATAGATTGAAGCGATATTTGCATTAATTTTAGCTTTATGCGGATATATTTGCATCCGAAAGCCAACAATTTATAATACTATGACCCCTATGCCTATGACGTAACAAATCCTAATCAATGTTCTATGATTGGCAGAAGTGACTAATCACTTTCTGCGGTGTATTTAAAAAGCGGGCGTTAGTTTCCGCATAGTTTTAAAATCTAATTCTATAAAAAATGATCAAGAAAATCTTATTCTTATTCTTTGTTGTGTTTGCAGCTACCGCTTATTCACAAGATGTGACCATAACGGGAACGGTGACGGATGCAAATAGTGAGCCTTTGGTGGGCGTGAATGTATTGGTGAAGGGTACTACCACGGGTGCCATTACCGATATTGACGGTAATTTCTCAGTGAGTGGAAAAAAAGGAAGTACACTCGTTTTCTCTTATATCGGTATGCTTACGCAGGAAGTTGTCTATAAGGGAACTGCCTTGCGCGTGGTGATGAAAGATGATTCGAAAGCACTGGAAGAAGTGGTTGTCATCGGTTATCAGACCGTGAAGAAGTCCGACTTGACTGGAGCGGTTGCCGTTGTTGATACCAAGGAAATGAAGAAAAGCGCTGCAGGAACACTGGTCAGCCAGATGCAGGGTTTGGCAACCGGTATTAACGTACGCAGTAGCGGTAGGGCGGGCGAAGATGCCTCTATTGAAATTCGCGGTGTCGGTTCTTTGAGTAATAACTCTCCGTTGTGGGTAATTGATGGTATGATTACAGATCCGGGAGTTGACTTCAACCCTGCAGATGCAGAATCCATCCAGATTCTGAAGGACGCTTCTGCTGCTGCCATCTACGGTTCGCGTGCTGCCAATGGTGTGATTATCGTTACTACCAAGAAGGGTACGAAAGGTCCCATGAAGGTGAATGTAAGCGTAAAGGAAACATTGGAATGGAGCCCGAAATTTGATTTGATGAATGCGGCAGAATATATCAAGTATAATGATATTGCCTATAATGAAGCTATCAAAGATGGCATTGCTACTGTAAACAGCACTCAGAAACACTCACAGTATGATACCAACTGGCAGGATGAAGTGTTGAAGACCGCATTGGTGCAGGACTACAACGTATCACTCTCCGGTGGCGGTGACTCCGGTAGTTATTTTGTATCAGCCGGCTACTATAACAATGACGGCGTTTCTTATGGAAATACTTTCGACCGTTATAGCTTCCGTGTCAATACACAAGGTAAAAAGGGCTGGTTCTCTTTTGGTGAAAACTTGGCTTATTCACTCACAAACACAGACCCGAACCAGACCAATACCTACAATGACTTTTTGCGTATGATGCCTACTATTCCTATCTATGATGAGAATAATCCGGGTGGATATGGCTATGGTGATGCTGCCAAATACAATACTTTTGGTGTGAACCCGATTGCCCGTGAAGATTTGGAATACCGTCATTTCCGCCAGAATCGTTTGAATGGTTCTTTATGGTTGGAATTCAAGCCTTTCGAATTCCTTTCTTATAAATTCAATGGTGGTATTGACCTTTATTTCTATGAGAACTCATGGTTCCGTGGAGAAGGTAACTGGACTCAGAATCAGGAACACCGTGATCCGGAAAGCCAGAAGGCACGTGACAACACCTACAACATGTTGATTGAGCACACGTTGAACTTCAATAAGGATTTTGGTAAGCATCATGTGGATGCCGTGGTCGGTACTACTTACCAGCACCATGAGTGGGAAGGTTTGTGGGCTTCCCGTCTGAACTTTCCGATGACGGGTAACGGCGATTACTTTACAGTTTTGAATGCAGGACAGAGCAATCAGCAGAATTCAAACAGCATCAGCGAGAATGCGATGATTTCTTATTTGGGACGTGCAAACTACGTTTATGATGATAAATACTATCTGACTGCCACTTTCCGTCGTGACGGTACTTCTCGCTTGGCTAAGGAAAACCGCTGGGGCAATTTCCCCTCATTCTCCGGTGCCTGGAGAATTTCAAAGGAGGAATTCTTTGATGTGCCTTGGATTAATGACTTGAAAATTAGAGGTAACTGGGGTCGTCTTGGTAACTCTTCCATTGGTGATTGGGATTATATCGGAACTATCAACCAGAGTATTGTAACTGTATTCGGTGGTGCTATTGTTCCGGGTTCTACTCAGGTGAAACTGGTGAATGCAGGTCTTGTTTGGGAAACAAAAGAAACGGTGAATGTAGGTTTTGATGCCAGTTTCCTGAACCAACGCCTGACTGTCAGTGCGGAATATTATAATTCAAAAACCAGTGACGTATTGGCTGAGACTCCGATTGCCATTTCTACCGGTAATCAAGGAGGCTCTCCGTGGAAAAATGCTGCCAGCTTGCGCAACAAGGGCTTCGAGTTTACATTTGGTTGGAAAGACCAGATTTCAGGCTTTAAGTACAGCGCTTTACTGAATGTGACTACGATGGATAACGAAGTTCTGAGCTTGGGACGGGATGGGTCGGAAAGAAACTTTATTGATTCCGGTCAAGCCAGAACAGAGCCGGGAAGGTCGTTGGCCGAATTCTATCTGAGAAAAACAGACGGCATCTTCCGGACACAAGAGGAAATAGACAATTATGTGACGAAAGGTAACCATGTACCGGGACCTAATGAAGATAAAGTACCTGCCGGTACACCGATCATGATTGAAGGGAAACGTCCGCAATTGGGAGACGTTAAGTATCTTGATTTAAATGATGACGGTCAAATTACTGATATTGACCGTGATTATTGTGGTAGTCCATGGGCCAAGATGCAAATGTCGTTGGTATTGAATGCAGAGTGGAAGAACTTCGATTTCAGTATGATGTGGAACGGTCAATTTGGCAATAAGATATACAACGTATCCCGTTGGCAAGGACGTCTGTTTGCAGACAACTCCAACTATATCCGCTTTGAGAAGGGCGAAGAGCCTTATCAGGTGAATCCTAACTCCAATACCCCACGTATCATTTACGGTGACTTCCGCAACTCGCGTGATGCCGACCGTTTCCTGGAGAATGGTTCTTACTTCCGTATGAAGAATATCTCTATCGGTTATAATTTCAAGCAGAAGTGGCTGACCAACTTGGGCGTTGAGAAACTCCGTCTGTTTGCTACCGGTAGCAACTTGATTACTATTACCGGATATTCCGGTCTGGATCCTGACTTCAAGGGTGCGAATTCCGTTTGGAACAGTGGTACGGACAGCTTTGCTTATCCCAATACCCGTTCGGTGATGTTTGGATTGGATTTGACCTTTTAACTTATAAATCAGTTTGTAAATTATGAAAAAGATATATAATGGATTAATGCTCGCAGGTGCCTTGACATTGTGCACTGGATGCAGTTCTAGTTTATTGGATATTGATAATCCCAATGAAGTGACCAACGATACTTATTGGAATAAGCCGGAAGATGCTACAGCTGGTGTAAATGCCTGCTACAGTTTTCTTTATAAGGAAGGTACTTGGATGCGTTGGCTCTCTTTTCGCTACGATTTGACCTCGGACGAGGGATGGAGTTCTTCTCCTTGGATTGAATTGGGTGACTGGACACGTTTTCTTTACAACAATTATAATTTTTACGAAGGCAACAATATACATTGGGAACATTTCTACGTAGGTATTTTCCGTTGCAACCAAGTGTTGAGTCATGTGCCTAATATTGAAATGGACGAGACTACAAAGAACCAGGTATTGGCACAAGCTTCTTTCTTACGTGCAATGTGGTATTTTCAGGTAAATCTGTTGTGGGACAAAGGAACGATGCCTTTGGAACCTAAAGATGCCAATTATATTCCGGAAGACGCTTCCGAGCAGGAAATATGGGATCAAGTGGAGAAAGACTTGCTGTTTGCTATGGATTATCTTCCTGAATCTTGGGATGCTGCCAATTTGGGACGTGCCACCAAAGGCGCTGCCAAAGCATTGTTGGGCAAGGCCTATATGCAACAACATAAGTATGACAAGGCGAAGGAACAATTGCAATGGCTGATTGATAAAGAGGGCTCTTTGTACGATCTTATCGCCAATCGTGAAGATAATTTCACTGACTTGGATGAGAACAACAAGGAAGGTATCTTTGAAATTCAGTTCGATGACCAAAACAAGGGTGGTACGGGTAATGATGCCAGTATGGCATTCGGTTTCCAGCGTACTCAGTTCTATGCTCCGAGTGGTATAG
>OHGR01000513.1_pt1 | contig 16554 bp, 8 predicted proteins | sample 1567911 | NCBI WGS metagenome assembly OHGR01 (sample SAMEA3879552, study PRJEB24766) | human gut metagenome | biome: human-associated habitat; feature: feces | place: USA | collected 1985/1987
TTAAATAGCGACGATTTGTTAAGGTCTTGAATGATATTTAATTAACACTATTATTAATATTAAATTTTCGATTTATGAACAAGAAATTTACAACGTTTTTGGCTAGCGCCATGCTTGTATCTGCTTTCTCTGTAGGTACGGTAGCGGCGTATGTCGGAACTCCAGTTGCTCCGCAAGCTACAATGGCTGCGGAAGAAACTCCGGATCCTAATGCGACGATAACGCCTAAAAAAGGGGAGGCCGTTTTGTTTCAAAACGGTTCTGAGGCGAAGTTCTTAGGTATCACAAAAGGAACGACCTTCGGTTATATTACAAAGGAGACTGGGACTTCTCAGTTTACATTGGAGAACTTAAACAAGGCTACTTGGACAGTTTCGGAGAAGAAGACCGTTTTAGGTCAAACGGTTTATTCTTTTGTGAACAAGAATACAGGCTTGACTTTCGCTGTAGATCCTTCTTTGGCGGCAGAGGCTGTTATGCAAGAAGACGGTGAAACGGTAGATGCGGCTAAAACCGCTAAGAAAGTTGAGGAGGCGGCCGTAGCCACTTTAGGGGGTAGCGCTACGGAGTGGGTAGTGAAAGATCTTGACGGCAGCGGCAAAACTTTGGTTTCTTATGTGGATGGTAATAAATATGTTTATCTGGCGACCAGATCGTCTGATGGCAAGATGATCTTGGTTAAGGGATCAAGTACTTCTTTAACGGGAACATCTGTATTATCTATCGGATTGAACCAAGGTAATATTCCGCAGGAGTTAGAATTAGGAGCAAAGGATTTAAATACCTTGTTGCAATCGGCAGTTGAAAACTCTTTCCGTTTGAATATGACTCCGGAGGTTACTTCTGGAAAGAAAAATCATTTGACGGCGACCGACCTTGTTGCGGAAGACGCTACTGAAGGCTATGTACTTTTACAGGCTAAAGACCAGAAAAAAGATGATGCGCAGTTGTATGTTGTTGTTGATACCACTTATTATGGCGGTACGGAAACAGATGGTTCCTTGCTTACTTATACGTATGATGCCTATGGGCCTAAAAACGACGATGGCTCTTTAAAGGATACGAAATCTATTACGGGTACCGTGGAGGGTGAATCAGTTACATATACAACTCTAAAGAACGGACGTTTGCAAGGCTCTTATAAGTATAAGTTTACTTATAATGCAGTAGATGACAAGCTTTATGTCCAAGTGAAGGACGCTATGCACCAAGTGCCTCGCAGAGAGGATGAGACAGATGCCGCTTATGCTAAAAGAATAAAGGACAGCTTTGATAATGCGAAATGGCAATCCGCTGAAAACGTAGTAAACGACAAGTATATTTATATGGCTAGTCTAGCCAGTGTAAATGTATTGTCATTGAATACGGATGAGACGGAAAAAGAAAAAACAGGTGTGGTAACTCAAAACGTAAAGATTACTATCGGTACGAGTTTCACAGGTTTGAAACCGACTACAATCCCCGATGGTGTTTATACGGTCCAGTTTAAGGCTAAGGCAGGAAATCCGAAGTTCGCCCAAAACGGTACTTATGCGTTGGCTAACCTTGCTGGTGATTTCGGCTGGGCTGATCAGGCTAAGAGACAAGATTTCAATCATATGCCGGCTGCTCAATGGGTGGTTAAAAAGAATGGAGTTTCTACTACGTCTGCGGTCACGATCAAGAACCGAGAGTTCAATGATTGGGGAGCTGATGCGTCTGCTGAAAGTGTTTTGCCTAAGACTTCAACCCAATTCTATGCGGTGGAAGGTAGCGGTGATGTCTTTTATTTCAATGGAACAATGCCCGATACATTGACCTTCACGAAGGTAGCGGACGAATTAGTCAAGGATACGAAGTTGGGTTATAAGTACGTAACCGCTAACGAGGCTATGGTGCAGACCTATACATTTAATTACTTGCATGGCTTGTCATTAGACAAATATTTATACACCCCGGCAGGCAAGGACTCTATCGTACGTGTAGACGAGAATGATGGCAAGTCCAATTTCCGTTTGATCTTGAAAGTCAAGGATGACAAATATGGCTATGAGAATGGCTTGGTAAGAAACGCTTACTATGTATCTGATGGCAAGGGACATTATATCTCTTATGACTCTGACGCTAAAAAGTATATGATGAAATCCGAGCCTACTTTGTTCTTCTTGAAAGAGAACAATTGCGATAATGGCAAGCATTACTATGCGTTAGTGAAGGCTGTGGAGCGTACGCATGCAGTTGGTGAGGGCTCATTCTTCACTTCTGATTATTTAGGTAAAGAGGTTAAGGAAGGTAAGATCGATGGTAAGGAGCTTGCTAAAGTGAAAGACGAAGAAAATACGCTTCTTTACGACAAGGATGGCTATCGTTTAATTAAGGACAACAGCGAGATCAAGAAGGCTTATGTGTATACGTTGAATGAAGATGAAAGTAAAGTCATATTTGACGAGATTGAATTAACTTCAGTTGCTGAACAAAAACACAAATCAACGGATTATGCTACTGTCAAGGTTTCTGTGGATGATAACACGTTGGATTTGACGGAAGGAAAGTTGAATGATAAGTTCGATGATGGCACTGACAATGAGATCCGTACTTCCGCTTTTGCGGTAGAGGTTGACAACTCTCCATTGTATCGTCGTTTCGACAACGCCGAGTTGGAAGAGAGCGAGACAGCTGACAGCTTATTCTTCGTAGAAAAGATCCGTAAGGAATACTTGATGGATGAGTGGAATAAGAACTTGACAGATAAGAAGGTTGATTACGCTGGTATCTGGAATAAGGAGAAAGCTGACGGTAAATTAGGATTCATCGTTGATACTGCTTGGGTTAACCGTGGTAATGGCGATATCAAGCCGCAATATTTGATCTCTGTCGCTCGCAATGATCAAGCCGGTACTCCGGGTATTCCTTGTACGTATGAGCATAATCATTTTGATAACGCTGGTAATCCTGTTGACGCAGCGCATTGCTCTCATGCAACTCAAGGTCATTCAGGCTTCGACTACGGTAAGTATTTGGTAAGCTTTGGCGACTCTGCCCTTATTAAGGGCCATGAATTGAAGGTTCCGTATATGGATATCGATGGTGGTTATACTCGCGTAGGTTTTGTTAAGGCAATCCACGCTGGTGACAGCTTGTTCGTCTTGACACAAGGTTTTGAGAACATGGATCCGGCTACATTGGATACAGCTACGATCATCAATGCTTATAAGAAGAGCAAGAGCGAGAACTTTATCGTGAATTTACAGGGTGACAACCACAAGAACGTAACTTGGTCATTCCGCTATGTAAACCCGGATAAGGCTGGTGCTGTAACGGAAGAGGGTGCTGATAACGAATTCTTGTTCGAGTCGAACATCTATAACGAGGCAGGCGTTGCTTCTACTGGTAAGGCTACTAAGGGCTTCGATAAAACCGTTGCCGGTTCAATCGCTCCTTCTTACGCCGCATGGTTGAAGATGCAGAATGGTTGCTTGGTATTGACTCGTGGTGATTCAGAGTTTAGCGCAGCTAAGACTGGCTCTGACGGTGCTTTGATCTTCAACGCATACCAAAAGACTGACGCTGAGGATATGGTAACATCTATCGAAGGCGCTAACGCTGAAGGTGTATCTATCATCGCTGGCAACGGTACTGTAACTGTTCAAGGTGCAGCCGGTAAGTCAGTAGTTATCACGAACATCTTAGGTAAGGTAGTCGCAGAGACTGTTCTTACATCTGATAACGCTACAATCGCTGTACCTGCGGGTATCGTAGCGGTAGCTGTTGATGGCGAGGAAGCTGTTAAGGCTATCGTAAAATAAGATTTATAAAGAAATAAAATAAATCGAAAATACATTCCCGTGCGGGTAACCAAGTACTCCGTGATGGATGAACAAGCGGGAATGGATTAATATTAATACTAAAGTAATAAATTAAAGTTCATCCGTCGTTACCTCCGTGAGGAGAGAGGGCGGTAAGAATAAGTCTTGGTTGGCATTGTATATGCCGCCAAGACTTTATTCCATATGTTGTATTGTTAATCTAAAAATTAAAGGATATGCAGTTTAGTTGGTGGTACCTTTTTGTTTCTATCCCTGTGATATGGTCTTTATGGATAGGTTTCCGGGTCTTTAGGGGGATAAATAAACCAAGTGATTTCTTCTGGTATCCGGAAGGAATGTCATCAGAGAAGTTGAGGGATTCTTTGACCGCATCGAATATCAGTGTAGGTTCTGCTATCTTTGCGTTTTTGAGCTTTGGATATTCTTATAAGCTTGCCGCTTTTATCTCTCCTTTGACATGGCTGCTGGGTTTCTTTATCTTGTATAAGGTATTTCCTCGTATAGAAAATTCGGAAAAGAGAACATTGCATGGCTTCTTGGCCAATCGTTATGATAGCCGATTTATCGGTTATTTCGCTTCTTTGTTATCGATCATCGGATTCTTGGGTACCTATGGTATAGAAATCTTGGTTGGGATAAAGATCGCTAAAGTCCTTTTCCCTAATGTCTCCTCTATTTATATTATCTTGGGTTTGAGTCTGGTAGTGTGTACGTATACTGCACTAGGAGGTTTTAAGGCTGTTATTGATACGGAAAAGATGCAATTGTGGTTTTCATACGTCGGGATTGCTGCCGTTTTTGGATTCTTAATATCTCATAATGAGAATGTATTGAGTCTTGAGACATTGGCTTCGGACCATTGGGGATTTTCAAACTTATCAGTGTTATTTGTCCTTTCATTAATTGTGGTGAATGTACCTTGGCAGTTGATCGATATGTCCGTTTGGCAACGAGTCTGTTCCATGCGAGACCAAAAGGATATAAAGAAAGGATTGTCACAATCTATTTACTCAATTGGAATCTCTTGGTGTGTGTTGATTTCATTGGGTGTTTTACTGAATTATTTTCCGGACTTTACGGCTCCTTCGAATAATGATTACGGTTCCTTGCTATTGAGTTATCTCCAAGAACCTTGGGCGTTTGCTCTGTTTGCGGCGGGCTGCTTTGCCGCATTAGTGTCTACGGCAGATACATTATTGATTGCTTCTATACAGACTTTTGTTTTTGATATATTGTATCCTTCACATTCATTGAAGACGATAGAAGATACAAATGACCCGGAGAAAATGAAGGGTTTATTGCGCTATGGAAGGAAAATGGTTTATTTATTCGGACTTATCAGCCCTTTGTTCATTTACTTGGTTAGTATTGTGATACCGGGTGTTCTGGATTTGTTTTTTTTAGTTTATAGTGCTCAGATCATATTGCTTATACCGATTTGCGTGGCGATATTCCGTAAGGATTGTGTACGGATGAGAAAGTATGCGATATTCTCTCTTTCTGCTGGTTTCTTGGCTTCTGTATGCATGATGGTGTGGATGCTTTTTCATCCGGTGGAATACGTTTATCTGTCGGCTCCACTTGTTTCGATTCTGGTTTCTGCGATACCTTGGTTTTTTATTAAGAAAGGAGAGGGTTATGATACTGGAGTTAACAAAAGGTGAGATTTTCGAACTAATGGTTTCAGCTTTAGGAGGATTCCTATTGTTATGTAAATGGATGAAATCTACGAATATGCGAAAAGTAAGGGAATACCTTGAAAAACAGCCCTTAGATGGGCTTTCGGATTGCAGTTGTTTGGGGGATTTTATGAAGCGGTCTTCTTGTAAGAAACTGTTTAACTATTATTTTTTATATAGGCTTGTCTCCATTTCTTATTATTTGCTGCCGGTTGTTTTTTTGTTCTTTTTTCTTGTTGATGCATTTTATTTGTATAACTATTTTCTTGTTGATGGATCTGAAGTATTCGAGAAAGCTTGTGTTCCGATGCAGCAAAGTGTATTGATATTTATTTTTGAATCAGTGGTTGTTATGTTCCCTCTTGTTTTAGGAGAGTGGATTAAAAGAAATACTTATGAGCCTCTTGTATGAGCGACGATTGGAGTCTTGCTATATAGAACGAATATATCCGTATTCGGAATCGAATGCTTTTTTAGGAGTGAGTATTTGCTCTCGTTTATTTTCAGAGAAGACTTTGGTTGCTCTGTTTGATTGGTGCAAGGCAAATGTCAAATCTGTTTATGTATTAATAGCCGATGAGATACAAATGTACACTTTTATGGCTTCTAAAGGTTTGGAACGAAAAGAGGCTTGTGCGAAAGCTTTGCAAATAGGCGATATAAAGTATCGATTCATAGAAAGGGTTATCAAGAAAGGTGACTATGACAATGTTCGATTGCTTTCTTGGAAAGCGGTAGCCTTAGAGCCTCGATTCAAGACTTTATTGCAAAGACTTAGATTATTATATGGAACTGAAATCCTTTTTCGGCGGGAAGTTATCAAGCAGATTCTAGAACGTAACAGGCGGTTGCCGGAAGGTTTTCGTTTTGCAAGGATCGACTCTTCTGATTATGATCTAGCTTCTCTTTATATACTGAACGAACTGGCGGTTATTTTATATTTCCATTTATATTTTGATCCAGCGTGCCAATATCAAATCTCACCTTTACCTATGACCCCTTTATTGGAAATCTTGTATGACGGTACTTTTTTGAAAGACTTGCTTGTCCCTAAAAAGGATATTGGTTATATAGAAATTATGGGGGAGAAGGATCTCACTGGCAGAATGATTAAGGTTAATACAAAAGGGGCGCCCTTATAGATAGAACCGCCCCTCCTTATAGTTGTAGATAACTCCTTTACTTTTTTGTGAGTTCGTTATAGCTTATGTATAACTTTCATTAACTGCTCGCCCAAGCCAATTGTATAGCCTTGAGAGACAAATACGACACGGTTGAACGTATCGGCGATCAAGAAGATCGGCAAGGTATTGGCGTTTTGCAATTTCATCGCTGTAGCCATCTCCTTTTGGATCGCCCCGTCGATATCCAGACCGTATGTGATCGTGCCCGGTAAATCGCCGAACTCTTTCGGATCGAAGTTCTTATAGCCCTTCTCGTCAGGGAAGAGAAGCACGATGCCTCGTCCCCAATCTTCTAGTTCCTTCTTCACGGCGGCGATATCACGCATCGCATGGTTTGTCGGTTCTTGGCGGGAGCCTAGAAGCGCTACGATATAGTAGCCACGTCCGGTAGTAGCTAGCAAGCTAGTTTCCTCGCCGTTGTCCGCACGTTTGAATTTATTCTCGGAGTTGAAATTACCGATCACCTGTATCTCGTCCTTGCTTTCGCGCATCTCCAATTGGATCGGGGTGGTCTTGTCTGCCTCCACATTGAAAAACTCGATCTCGGCCAATACGCTACCGTTTGCCATACGAGTACCGGTCACTAACATATAATTACCTTCATCCATGGATAACGGTTTCTTCAGTAATCCGCTCCAAGTATCTCCCAAGCCCATATCCACATTACCGCCTCTCTCGAAATTCAAGGTCTGTAAAGTACCGTTCGGCAAAACCTTGGCGATCGTGAAGTGACTGTAATATTTCGGGTCCTGCAGCGCCTTGATCGGTTGGTAAGAAGCGATTACCTTGCCTTGTTTAGCGGTCGTCTGTACGGCAGCCTCGAAATCGACGTCTACCCAAGCGTTGTCCTTGAAGTACTGGATCTTGCGGGCTACCGGCTCGATACGTGCCGGAATACCTAAGCTACGAGCCACGGCCACGAAGAAGATATTACGGGAGCCCTTATCAGCGATACGAGATTTCCAGACACCCATCGGCATGATCGGAATACGTTGCGCATTTAGTGCGTCGTTAATGGAGACGTTATTCTTCACCCAATCCACCAATGCCTGTGGATTCTCTACGGCTTGTTTCGCAAGGGAAGGCTCAATATTCGCGGCGAAGAAACTCTTATAAGGAGTCAGGAACTCATTGGCCACACGAGGATTCATGATATATTCATTGAACCATTCGCTTTGAACGGCCGGCGTATTATTCAAATGATCTGCGAAGACAGACGCTGGTGTATCACGTAGATCCTTAGCGGACACGACATCCAATAATGCCATCGCCTGCGCACGCTTCTCGGCGGGAGTCTCCCGTAAGAACTTCTCGATCTCCATCCAGTTACCACGGCTACCAATCATGAAATCCTCCGTCTTCATCGGGTCGATACCCAATTCTTTCGCTAAAGCCTCCGCTTTCTCTTCCGTATAGAAAGTGGCTACATATTTATTACGGATAGCGTCTTCCTCCAATAAACGTTTGGCGTTCGCTTCCTTTTGCTCCGGTGTAACTTCCGCTGGGATAGAGCCATCCACCGGTGGTATGATATCTAGGGCGATCGTCTCCACATCTCCCGGTTTTTTGTTCAAGGCGATCGTAACCTCTCCGTCTTTGCCGAAAGAGACCTTGCTGTAGCCGAATTTGCCGTCCTTGCTGGCCCATACCAACATATCCCCTTTTCCGGCGGATAATGAGCATTTGCCATCCGCATCCGTCTTCTTGCGGGCTACACTGTTAAACTCGGCATAATTATAAATCTTGAATTCAACCAGAGCGTCCTTCACTGGCTTGCCATTGGCATCCGTAACCGTGATAACAGCTTTAGCCGAAGGCGCGTAATTATCGATCACGTTGATCTCGGTATACCCATCGGTACGTTCCATGACATCCTCCGGGCCATTGTATTTACCGAATACTTTCGTATGCATCAACATACCCCGGTAAGCAGGGCCGTTGAACCAACCCAGATTCAATACCGGTTCGGGCTCGCAAGCGCCGAGGAAATACCATTTACCATTCACCCAAGCTTCTACCCATGCGTGGTTATCATCTGTATGCGCCCAGCGAGGCGTATATACCTGACGTGCGGGGATACCCACGGAACGTAAAGCGGCTACCGTGAAGGTAGACTCCTCACCGCAACGACCGTAAGCGGTCTTTACGGATGCCAAAGGGGAACTTGTGCGCCCATCGGAAGGAGTATAGATAACCTTCTCATGACACCAGTGATTCACTTCCAGTACGGCGTCGTACAACGAGAGACCCTTCACCCGGTCTTTCAACTCATCAAAGAAAACCATGCGGCTTTCATCCAGATTCTCATTGTTGATTCGTACCGGCAATACGAAATGGCGGAAGATATCCTCTGGGATGCTATCGCCCCAAGGCATCTCATTCCGTGCTTGGAAAGAGGAACGGATGTTTTTCAAATAGAAATCGCCACTATAGTCCGTGATGTCTCCAATCGGCATATAGGCGTACATGAAGGTTAACGCCTCCCTCTCTTCGGGAGTCATTTGATCGTTAAATACTGCGAAAAGGTCTCCGTTAGGCAGAGCGGCCTGTTTCGCTTGGAAATCGTTTTCGACCTCAGCTCGGTAAGCGGCGTCGGTAATAAAATGTTGTTGGTTGTTACAGCTCGTCCATACGAGTAATGTGAACAACAGCGTAAATAGATGTTTTTTGTTCATAAAGCGGATATGTATGTTTGCCAAAAGTAATGATTCTATGCGAGATAGAAAAATTCTCGAACAATTTGTAAGAAAGATTTGTTTTTCTATAGAAAGAATAAATCTGGTCTTCCTGTAAATTTGGGACCGGATTTCTTCTTTTTGTGTGATTATAATTACAAAAAGTTTACGAACTTTGTAACAAAGTATCAAATCACTAATCATAAAACCCGTTTTGCGTATGTTTCAAAATCCTGAGCAAGTGCTATTAATAGCTTCTGTGATCCTGTTTTTAAGTATATTCGCCGGTAAGGCCGGTTATCGTTTCGGCTTACCCGCTTTGTTGTTGTTCCTTGGTGTGGGAATGTTGTTTGGCAGCGATGGTCTGGGCATCCAGTTCAGCGATCCGAATGTGGCCCAGTTTATCGGCATGTTGGCGTTGAGTATCATCTTGTTCTCGGGTGGTATGGATACGAAAGTTGCGGAGGTCAAACCTATCGCCTCGCAAGGTGTGGTATTGGCTACGCTCGGGGTGCTGGCCACGACTTTTATCACGGGCGGGTTTATCTATTGGTTATTTGGTTTATTTGGCAAATATGTTACGTTGACTTTCCCGGAATCTTTATTGCTGGCGGCGGTCATGTCCTCTACGGACTCAGCCTCGGTTTTCTCCATCTTGCGCAGTAAAGGGGTTTATTTGAAAGAGCGTCTGCGTCCTACCTTGGAACTGGAGAGTGGTAGTAATGACCCGATGGCTTATATGCTTACCTTGCTTCTGATCGCTTACATACAAAGCGGAGGTATGAATATTTGGGAGGCCGGGCTATCCTTGGTCATTCAATTATCGGTGGGAGCTATCGCCGGTTTCTTATTGGGGAGACTGGCTGTGTTGATTATCAATAAGATCGATATAGATAACGAGTCTTTGTATCCGATCCTTTTATTGGCTACGGCTTTCTTCACCTTCGCCGCTACGACCTTATGTAAAGGTAATGGCTATTTAGCGGTTTATATCGCTGGTTTGGTGGTTGGTAACGCTAAGATTGTTCACAAGAAAAGTATGGGGACGTTCTTTGACGGTTTCGCTTGGTTGTGGCAGATCGTGATGTTCCTTACGTTAGGCTTGCTAGTGAACCCGCATGAGTTATTACCGGTGACGGGTGTAGGTGTTATGGTGGGAGTCTTTATGATCTTGATCGCCCGTCCGATTAGCGTGTTCCTTTGCTTGATACCTTATAAGAATTTCTCCTTCAAAGGTAAACTGTATATCTCATGGGTGGGATTACGCGGGGCGGTTCCTATTATTTTCGCTACTTACCCGATGATCGCCGGGATCGAGCATGCCGGTATGTTCTTTAATATCGTATTCTTTATCACGATTCTTTCTTTGCTGATTCAAGGAACCACGGTTACTCAAGCCGCAAAATGGCTGGATATGGTGGATGAGCCGGAACGAAAGGATGAGTTTGGCATCGAGCTTCCCGAGGAGATCAAGAGCGCTATGAGCGAGATCGATATTACCCCGGCGGTATTATCCCATGGAAATAAATTGATGCAGCTGACTTTACCCGATCATACCTTGGCGGTAATGGTGAAACGGGAAGGCCGCTATTTCATCCCGAAAGGAAATACGGAATTAAAGGAGAACGACAAGTTGTTAATGATCTCCGATAATGACGAGGCGCTTTTGCAGGCGTATGATTCCTTGGGGGTGAAGGATTATACGATGAAGAAGAATTGAAATAATGTGCCAATGTAGGCAATGTGCCAATGCGAATACTCTTTGTGTAGAATAAGCATTGGCACATTATTTTATCGTACCGGGAACTCGGTTATACGTAAAGTGGTACAGCCATAAGGAATTAACTCGATCGTCTCTTCATCACCCATCGGTTCGTTGGCTTGCATGAAGAAATTTACGGGGCCGGCGGAACCTTTGAACATTTTCCATGAAGGTAAGATCCGTCCCTTTGTTTTGATCGTGATAGGGGCATTCTCTAGGTTCCATGGGTAAGGGGCTATGTTCTCTGCCTTTCTAACGACGAAATTTTTCTCTAGTTCTTCTTCTTTCAGATATTTGCGAATCAGGGAATAATTCCATGCTGAAGTAGAGGTGACCTCATAATACCATTCTCCTTTATGTGAAGACTCCGGGCGTTGATCAACCTTGCGTTCCCATTTCTCATCCATCTTTAGGGAATACAATAATGGGCCTCGTTCGATGACAACCGCATCGTCATACCAATTGCTTGTGGATATACGCATGGGTAGCTCTAGCTGGATATGATCGCCATCTTTCCATTCCCGGTTGATTCGTACGATTTCGCCAGAGTGAGCTGCGATAGAGACAGCCTCGCCATTTATCGTAATCACGGGATTATTACACCAAGCAGGAATACGCAAGTGAAAAGGGAAAAAGGCTTTCTTGTCTTTCTTGCTAGGGAACGATAAATTGAAATCGATCTTTTCTTCAAAGGGATAATCGGTCTTCTCTGCGATTTTAACCGTGATGTCGTTTCCCTCTTGGGCAGTCACTTCCGATGGTGCGTAGATAAGTGAAGCGATGCCATTATCGGCGGTGGCAAACCATAGATGTCGTGTGAATTTAGGCCAGCCTTGATGTAGATTGGAGGTACAACAAGGATAACCGCTCAATTCTCCGAAAATAATGTCTGTGTCTTCGTGTGGTGAGACAAAGTTACGTCCTTCGCAAGTGATCGCTATTTGATTGACTTGCTGATAATATTGTCGTGCGGAAAAGTCATCCTTGATCTGCGTTGGCAGTACATTGTATGCGACTTTCTCTAAATGATCAGCCCACTGGACATCTCCGGTTATCTCTAACATTTTCTCGAGAGAGAACATCATCTCGACAGCGGTACAGAGTTCTGATCCTTGTGTCGGGTTACCGAAACGTAAAAGTTCATCTCCCGCCCATAATCCTGTAGGAAAACCAATCGTATGGCGCATTTTCCGTACAGCTTCCTTAACCGCTTCCAGATTTTGAGGATTATGGCTCTGTTGGTAATAAATGACAGGTTCCTTGAATCCTTGGGCGAGATTTACACAATGCAGGCTGTTTTGCCGGGCTAAATGATCTTGGTTCAAGAACACGTCGGTCCAATTGAAGGTTTGCTTATGGATTAACTCTCCTAACTCCAGAAGGAAAGGATCGCCCGTGATATTATAAAGCCAATATACGACCATCAGATTATCCCCTCCTCGTTGTTCAGCCCAGAAAGTCCATTTTCCCAGAGGACTTTTAGGTAGTTCAGAAAGCTGGTATTTGAAATAATTAGTGAGGAACGAGATAACTCTTTGATCGTTGGTAGCGGAATAATATTGTTGCAGAACTTTGAGCATAACCATTTTGGGCCACCAATCTTGTGCGTTATCCCGTTGTAAGCCGGGTTCATAGTCTCTGTCTGTATCTGGCCCGAAATATCCGTTAGGCTTTTGAGAGGCCAATGTCCATTCAACCCAAGGCTTTACTTTTTGGATCAGGGCCTCATCATTCATGATGTAAGCCAAAGGTAGTAAGCCATCTATCCAGTATGGGCCTCGTTCCCATACGTCTCCATCTCCGCCTAACCAACCGTTACGCGGTCCCATTACTTTCGTATAGATAGAATCCAGATGGCCGGTCATTCCCGTACACATTCGTTCCATTTGGATTTTTAGCCAACCTGCAGGTTTAACATCCCCAATAGGCAACTCTATATAAGGCTTAGAGGCTAATGGATAACGATTGTTCGGGTAATTAATGTTGATAGAACCTTCATTTCCCGGCAAAGTGGCAGAAAAGGAGGTAATTGAGATTAGGCTTGATAATGTTATCGTTAATAAATACTTCATTTTGATGCTTTTTTAGTTATTCGTTATAGGGGATCCATACCCTCATTTTTCCTGCTTTACGGTTATCCCACGCGTAATAGGGAATAAAGGTAGCAGATTGTGCCCTACCGTTTGTTTTAATTGTTTTTATCCCATTCAATATATCGGAAGCGAAGGCTGTCTGGAATGTTGTACTTGGGCTCAGCTGTATTTGATCGAAATATACCGGGTTGTCTATTTCTTCCATGCAGTATACAAGTGGCCCTCGTTGAATCGCCCGTTTGCCGAAATTTTCCTTGGCATGCGGATCTGCCGCGACAATTTCCACGGGCATATCCATATCTAGAGCGATTACATCTTGTGATTTCCAATCCTTGATTACCGCATAGCCTTTTTCCTCAGACACGTTTATTCTCTTACCATTGATACTTAAATCATAGGTTTTGCACCAATTCGGAATGCGGAGGCGTATCTCTTTCTCCAAAGGCTGAGACGTAGAAATTGTTAGTTTTACCGATCCATCCCACGGATAGTCCGTTTCTTGTGTTAATAGGATATCAGTCTCTCCTATCCGTATTTGCCCCGTATTTCCGATATATAGATTTACCCATAACGCATCATCGGAGGAGGCGTAGATATAATTTCCGATAGAAGGCAAGAAGCGTGAAAGCTGACTTGGGCAACAAGCGCAACCATACCATTCTTGTCTATGGTGATCACCCTTAGATTCCAGCGGATTGACATAGAAGAAACGGTCTCCACCCAAGGAGATACCGGCAAGCGCACCGTTATATAAAGAACGTTCCAGTACGTCGATGTATTTAGAGTCTCCGGTAAGTTGGTTCATACGTTGGTTCCAAAGCACCATTCCGACAGAAGCGCAAGTCTCGCAATAAGCATCTAGGTTCGGTAAATCGTAATCCTCCGTAAACCCTTCGTTATCCCGGGATGAACCGATTCCCCCGGTGATATACATATTGCGGTGTACCACATCATCCCATAGACGATCTATGGCGGCTATATATCCCGTATCATTCTTCAAGGCAGCCACATCAGCCATACCGCAATACAAATACATACATCGTACCGCATGCCCGGAGATATCGGTAAGTCGCCGGACGGGAACGATATCTTGATAGTAAACCGGGTCCCATTTACCTTCATCACCCATAGTGCCGTGACCGTGTCCACGTTCCTCCAGCAGCCAATAAGCGAAATCCAGATATTTCTGCTCTTGGGTGGTTTGATAAAGCTTGACAAGCGCCAGTTCTATTTCCTCATGTCCCGGTACCCAATGTCTTTTTCCCGGACCGAATTGGCTCATCATATGATCTGTCATGCGGATACATACGTCTAATAACTTGCGCTTTCCAGTAGCTTGATAATACGCCACTCCAGCCTCAATCATATGTCCGGCACAGTACATCTCATGTTTGTCCATATTGGTCCACCGTTTATCCAATCCGGTGAGTGTATAGAAGGTATTGATGTAGCCATCTGGTTGTTGGGCGGCAGCGAATTTATCAATCCATTCGTCCGCCTTCTTCTCCAGCTCGGGATCCGGATTGTTGATCAGGCTATAAGCCATACCTTCTAACGCTTTATATACATCGGAATCATCAAAGAAAATGCCGGAATGCTCTCCTTCCCCTTTCGCTGCATTCTCGAAATTACGGATACGCCCGGTTTGATTCTCTATTTGATCGATACAGACAGGCAAGGTCGCCGAGACATGTTTACTGAGTCTGGGTGACCAAAAGTTATCATTGATTTTCACATGAGAGAAATCGATCTGCTCGATCATTTTCAAAGGCTGTTCCTTTATATCTTCTTTAGAGGTCTGGCACCCTTGCAAAAGAAAGGCAGACGCAGCGAGTAAAAGGTATTGCTTCATATAGCTTTAGAAATTGAGATTAAAGGAGGGTATGTCAATATAGAGACATACCCTCTATGTTATTATTGATAATTCGGATTTTGTTCCAGATTCGGATTGGTATCTACTACTTTTTGAGGTAAGGGAAATACCGTTTTATAATCTCCATTCGGCTCATGAGATAACCATTTAGCTTTTGTGAAATGACCGAAACGTATCATATCTCTCCGGCGATAAGATTCTCCAGCGAATTCCCAACCTAGTTCATCATAGAAACGTCCGAATTTTTCCGGATAAACTTGATTTTGCGAAGTTAATACATAGTTTTCTACCGTACCGTATTTATAACAGGATTTTTCTTGTAATTGCGCTCCTGAGACAATTGCTTTTTCAGGATGTTCTTTAAAAGCTCTTTTTCTGACCATACTTACAATAGACGCTGCTTGATCTGCTTTCCCAGTACGTAAAAGGCATTCTGCTTTCATCATATGGACTTGCGTAAGTCTGAATAAGACCAAATCATTATTTAGTTCACTTCTGGCTCCCATCTCAACCTCATATTTTAACCAGCGATATCCTTCTGCCTCACCAGTGAAAATTCCGTTGGGCATTTTGTTGACGAAGATAAGCGGTTGTCCCATTAAGTCATAAGAGCCTGTGAGAGGTGTCCGGTCAGATGCGTATTGGGGACCTCCTAGCCAAGTCGCATTTAAACGTTCGTCATCTGGATCATAGGTGTCGATGAATTGAGGTATTCCTTTATAGGCCCCAGCTCCCCAAGGGCTTCCAACTAGATCATACGTTTTTTGGTTTGCTCCGTGTAAGGCGGCTAAATGATAGTTAAATCCAGTGGCAAATATTTCATCATAAGGAATGACTAATATATTTTCTAATGAGTTTTCATTGTGTGCCTTAAATGGATCGCTATAATTAATGTCTAAACTATATTTTCCGGAATTAATAATATCATCACACTCTTGAATACAAGCATTCCATTGGGGATCACCTGTATATACTTCTGCGTTCAAATATACGTTAGCGAGGAGGGCTTTAGCTCCCCATAATGTGAATCTTCCATAATTAGATTCATTTTTCTCTGTTGGGAGATCGCTGAAAGACTCTTTTAGTTCTTTGACTATAAAATCATAAAGATCCTTCCGGGATGTTTTTACAGGTAATTCTGAGGTGGGTTCCGTGACTAAAGGAGCATCTCCAAAATTATCCATGATGTACCAGTAATAGAAAGCACGTAATGCTCGAGATTCAGCGATCATGGCAGCCTTGTTTTCATTAGCGGCAAAAGGAAAATCATCTTGGTTGATAATGCTGATAGCCCGGTTTGCCAAGATAATTCCGGAATAGCAAACTTCCCATAAACGATTCACTTGTAATTGTTCGGAGTTCCATGAATGTTGATGCATTCTACGAAATACACCTCCATCATCCCAACCGGAACCATTAGCGGGGAACACTGCGGCATCGGTACATATTTCTTGACTCAGCATTGGAGCTTGTCCGGAACCG
>OHGR01000519.1_pt1 | contig 16243 bp, 17 predicted proteins | sample 1567911 | NCBI WGS metagenome assembly OHGR01 (sample SAMEA3879552, study PRJEB24766) | human gut metagenome | biome: human-associated habitat; feature: feces | place: USA | collected 1985/1987
CAGTGCATCGCTCTTGCGGCGCTGCTGCTTTTCGCCGCCGCCGATATGTGGATGCTGCTGCGGGGCGTCTTATCCTGAATATCAAATTCCGATGAAGATGAAAGAACCAAAAGATGAAATCCGCTCCCGCAGGCGGCCGAAGGTCAACGTCCTGCTCGTGGCTGCCGCGCTGCTCGTACCCTTCACACTGTTCATGTGGCGGATATTCGGCACGAAGGAGACTCCGCAGCAGGAAGGGGCTGCGGGGATCAACTTCTCCGTGCCGGAGGGCCGCGAGCAACAGATCGAAAGCTCCAAGCAAAAGGTCGTGGCGAAGGTCCGGACCGAGGCGTTGCAGGCCCAGCGGCTGCTCACGCTCGGCGAGGAGTCCTTCTCGCTGCTGGACGACCGCACGGAGCAACCTCCGTCCCGGCAGAACCCCATGCAGGAGGCCGATGAGGCCAACCGCGCCCTGCAACGGCAGCTCGCACAAACCTATGCGCCCCGCACCTCCGAGCGGGAAGTCGAGCATCTGCGGCGTAAGGTCGAGGAACTCTCCGCACGGCTCGATGCGTCGCCGCCGGCAGCTTCCGCAGATCCGCTGGAGCTGGCCGAGCGACAATATCAACTGGCTCAGAAGTACCTCGGCGGCGGGACGCCGCACATCGACACCGTACCGGCCGAACGGAGACGGCTCTGCGTGCTGCGCCCCGTGCCGGAACGGGCACTGACGGCTTCGACGCTCGGCGCAGCGGCAAATTCCGCACGGGAGCGCAACGCGGGGTTCCTGACTGCCGAAGGCGAAAAGGGCCCGGAGCATAACACGGCCGTCAGCGCGTGCATAGCGCAGACGCAGACCGTGCGCTCGGGAGAGATGGTCCGCCTGCGGCTGCTCGAAGAGGCCGCAGTCGACGGCGTACGGCTGCCGCGCGGCACCTCCCTCTACGGCGAAGCATCGCTCGACGGCGTGCGTCTGCGGATCGTCGTGCGCAGCATCCGATACCAGGGGCGGATCTTTCCCCTCGAAGCCGCAGCTTACGATCTGGACGGGCAGCCGGGGCTCAACATCCCCGACTCGCGCGAGCGCCGAGCCGTGAAGGAGGCCCTCGCCGACATCGGGCAGCAGACCGGCACGAGCATCGACATCAGCCGCAACGCCGGGCAGCAGGTGCTTGCAGACATCTCCCGCACGGCTCTGCGCGCTACGACGCGGTATGCGGCCGAGAAGCTCAAAGAGGTCAAGATCACACTTAAAGCCGACCACAGGATCTATTTACTATCGAAAGAATAAAACCGTCATGAACCGATTATCCAGTCTTTTCCTTACGATCGCAGCGCTGCTTGCGGCCCTCGCCGCAGATGCGCAGCACGTCGATGTAGCACCCCGCCGTATCGAAGTGGGGTTCAACAAGACCGTACACATCCTCTTTCCGTCGCCCGTGACCTACATCGACATCGGGTCGATGGACATCATCGCCGGAAAGGCCGCAGGAGCCGAGAACGTCGTGCGCGTGAAAGCCGCCGTCCGAGACTTTCCGAAAGAAACGAACCTCACGGTCATCACCGAGGACGGAGGCTACTACTCCTTCGATGCACGCTATGCCGAGAACCCGCAGGTAGCAACGCATGAGATAGGCGCTGCGACGTCCGCGTCCCCGGCCGTGCAGACGCCGCCCGCAGAAGGTCGCGTGCTGCTCGAAGCCACCGGACGCGAACGTCCCGCCGTAGTCAAGAAGACGCTCAACGACATCTACAGGCTCAACCGAACCGAGATGCGGCTGCGGAAAAAACATTACGGCATCGAAACGGAGGTGCAGGGAATCTACGTCCGCAACGACGTGATATACATCCATCTGTCGCTATACAACAACTCCAACATCTCCTTCGAAGTCGAGGACCTGCATTTTCGGATCGAGGACCGCAAGGTCGCAAAGCGAACGGCACAGCAGATAACGCCACTCGAACTGCTGCGCGTATGCAACGACCTGCGTATCGTACGTGCCCATCAGCGCCAGAGAACCGTCTTCGCACTGCCCAAGTTCACCATGCCCGACGACAAGATCCTCGTACTCGAAATCGTCGAACGAAACGGAGCACGCCATCAGCGTATCGAGATTCGCAACAAGCAGATCAGGCTGGCACGGACCCTTTGATCCGCAGCGGATCGCTCCGTCGGGCACAATAATTTCGGCCGGAGAGTTGTTATATTACTAAATATTGGTAACTTTGTAGCTGTACAAGAGAAGGAACTATGAGAACGACATCCGTAGCACTCGGAGACTATTTCGAGCGCTTCATCAAAGCCAAGATCGCCCAGGGGCGTTATAACAATGCCAGCGAGGTCATACGCGCCGGGCTGCGGCTGCTCGAAGAAAACGAGAGCCGCACGCTCGACCTGCAAAATGCCGTCGCCGAAGGATTCGACAGCGGCATCGCGGAAGGTTTCGATCCCGAGCGGCATTTGCAGCATTTGAAAGCCCGACGTGCAGATGACTGAACTTCGTTTTACCCGCAAGGCCGTCGAGGACCTCTCGGACATCTGGCGTTACACGGTAGAGCGGTGGTCGGAAGAGCAGGCAGACCGCTATTACGGATTGCTTGTGGCGACCTGTCGAAAGATCGCCGCAAGCACCGTCCCGATCGGACGCCGTTACGAACAGATCGCCGAGGGGTTGTATGGATTCAGGGTCGGACGGCACATCCTCTTTTACCGCATCGAATCCGGCCGGATCGTTCTAATCGTCAGAATCCTCCACGAACGGATGGACCTCGGAAACCGTTTCGCAGAGTAACGACCGCACAACATCGTCGCCGCAGGAGTCGAGTCCCCTGCGGCGACGATTGTTTCATACCGAGGCGACTATTTTTTAAGACACTCGATGAACGCCTTCGAAGGCTTGAACGCCGGGACGGTATGCGCCGGCACGAGGACGGTCGTGTTGCGCGAGATGTCGCGGGCCTTCTTCGCGGCTCGCTCACGGCGCACGAAGCTGCCGAAGCCCCGGAAATAGACGTTCTCTCCGCCTATCTGGGCTGCACGAATCCGCTCCAACAATGCCTCGACGACACCTGCGACCATTTTACTCTCCAGACCCGTTTGTCCGGCAATTTGCTTGACGATCTCTGCTTTTGTCATAAGTGCTGCATATTGATGTTCGTTATATTTGCAAAAATAGCGATTTTCAGCAGCACCGGCAACTCTGTTGCGCCGTTTTTCTTGAGAATCCGATTCAAGAGCAACCGGTTTCTTATCAAAGATCTTATGCCGGAACCCTCCGCCTGTTGGACGCAGCGCGGCCGAGAGTTGCAGCACGGGGAGCTTTATCTCTTTTATGGCGGGCGGCTCGGACAAGAGACATATTGTCGTTCACGAGGCGGACGATGCGGTCATGATACTCCGTATTCCTATTGCACGCCCCGCGTGACTGCACGACCTGCAACCGCGACAGCGAAACCTCCACCGTTTCCACCCTCCGGTCCGCGATGCGGGCCGAGAGGATGAGCGAATCGCTCTTGTCGTGATACCGCTCGACGCAGTGGTGCATAGCCTTGCCCTCCTCGATAAATTCCTGAACGCTTTGCAGCACCCGAACTTCGATCTCTCCGTCCGAAAAAGCGATGCCGAGGTACTTGCCTTTGGCCTTCCGGTACTGTTTCTCGTATTCGAGGTATTCCGCACGCCGGCGTGCGACCTGCTCCTCGGCCTCGATGCGGGCCAGAAGCGCATGGCAGCGGTCGTGCGCCTGCCGGAAATCCGACGGACAGACGTAGTGTGCGTTATGTATGTCCTTCCCCAACCGGCCCAGCATGTCGATATAGTCGCACCACGAAGCCGCATCGTCGATGCGGTAGCCGTTGCGCAGGCAGATGCGGAGCGAAGGCCAGTAATCTTCGATCCGACGCCCGCCCGCTCGGCAGAAGTAGCGGAACAAGTCGTGGCGCCCGATTTTAAGCAGCGTTTCCGCGTGGCGCTGACTGAGGGTATAGCGGAAGATACCGACAGGATCCTCCGCATAAAGGTCGTAGCGAAGGCCCGTCCTTCGCAATTCGGGGATAAGGCGGCGGCGAGGATAACTCCGCTCGACAGGCATGTGGTTGTAAAGCCAATATTCCTTCCGCAGCGCCAGCGGCGTAGCGCAGCGCCACACATCATAATACCAGGACATATTGCGCAGGCGTGCTACGGTAGCGTATTTTCCGTCGGGTGCGATCCAGCGCTGCATGACCTCGCAGCATTCGTAGCGTGCGGGGTGGCCGTCCCGCACCCGCCGTTCGAGAAGGAAGTAGCGTATGACCTGCAAGCCCTCCCTTGTCGTGACCACAGAGAGGTAAGTCTCATTCCAGGACGTGCGCCGACGGGTAGTTACGACCGTAAGTCGCACGCCGCAATGCGGGCAGACGGCACGGTCGATTTGCTGATCTCCCTGCCACGTATGCCGACATTCGGTGCAGGTGATTTTTCCCCTCTTGGTGCGGAACGCTTCATGTGGCAGAAGATGGGCATAGCCCCAATGCAGCTGCGCGGGTGTGATCTCCGGCAGGCGGCCGCTCGCCGCCACGATGCGCCGTTGCAGTTTCGTTCTCGGCTTCATGGCTCAGAAAAGACTTTGTTGATTCGCAGCGTTTGCGGCATTCGACGCAGGTTGGGATTTGCTCTTGTGCGTTATCTTCGCATAGGCTTCGTCGGTGGCTTTGCGAAGCGCCTGCTCGTGCGCCTCGCGTTGCTCCTCCTCGGTCAGAACGATCGTATGGTTCACGACGACGCGGCAATCGAGCGGCTTGCCTACGTCGATGTCGTCCTCATCGTAGTAATGCACGGCCAGCGAATAGATCTCCGCGTCCGTGAAGCCGTTGCAGCCGCTCTGCTGGACATAGTTCAGAATAAAGGTGATGCAGTCGTCGAGGTTTTTATGCTCTTTGGCACAGGAGGCCGCGAAAAGCGCATCCGCGCCTGCACGCTGCTCCAGATATTCCCGGATCGTATCCCGGAAATGTTCGCTCGGTTTTGTCATAATGGTGTTGGTTTTGGTTAGGGAATAAAAAGCCGGGAGGAGCGGATAACCGCTCCTCCCGGTATCGACATTATTTATAACTGTTATGCCGCAAGCGATGCTGACGCTTCCGGCCACAGATCCGGGTCTAACGGCTCTCCTTCAGGCTCCGGAACATCCTCCGCAGGGTTCTCCTGCAGAATGTCAGGATCCTCGGGAACCACCGGATCGAAGGCTTCCACCTCGGCGGCCAACTCCTGCGCCTTGCGCTGCTCCAAAGCGTGAAGCTGCTCTTCGAGTCTGGATTGCGTCTTCTCCAGGCGATCCAGATGCTCCGCGATCACACGCTCGCTCGTCTCCTTGTCCTGTTGCAGGGCGAACTGACGCAGCAGTTGAAGCTCGAACGTTTCATCCGTCTGCCGGAACTCTTCGATATGGTCCATGCAGTCGAAGATCACCGAGCGCATCAGCATATTCATGCGATCCCCGTCCAGATGATCGAGAAAATCGCCGATCTGTTGCACATCCTGCAAGGCTTCGCGCTCCAAACCCAGTTTCTCGGCGTATCTCGACGGAAGCAGGCGTAGCAGCGAATAGCCGTACAGCCGGCTCTCGGAAGCCGCAAGAGCGGAGGAAGAAATCTCCGTTTCCCGAAGTACTCGTTTCAGGTCCGTCGTCATCTGCGTATAGCATGAGCGATGTGCCATAACGATGCGGCTCTCAAGCTCCTCGACAATGGGACGCGGAGCGATCGACGTATAGACCGTGACGCCCTCGTCGTCGGACGTCTCCTCGATCTGCTCCGGAACCTCCTCGTAGAACAGATCGACGTCCAGCATACCGATAAGGGCATATTTACGCACTCGGCCCGCGTCGATCTCCGCATCCAGCTTCTTCATATTCTCACGGTACTCCGAAACCTCGGATTCGTACTCCGCCAGAGCCTCTAAATACTCATCCCGGTCCTCGTAATCCGACTCTTGGGGGACCTCGACGTCAGGAAGCACGGGAACGTCCGGCTCCCACATGCTGTAGGTGTCGATGACCTCGACCGTATAACCTTGGGATGTGAGGCGTTCGAGAACGGCATCCGAATAGTGCCCCACCTCCACGGCAAGCAGCGTGCGAGGGTCGTTTCGCTGCATACGGATCGCTTTCTCAACTAAAAATTCGTCGTTCTTGCGGATCATGCAGGCCCGGTTTTCGCAGCCCGCACACCCTTCGGCAAGATCCGAAAAGAGAATGTTGTTGGCCGTATTCTCGGCACAGGTCGAGCACTCCGTCTTGTCGAATTTATAGGTGTTCAGCTTGGTCATGTAGCGGTCGTGAAGGTACTGGCCCACCTGACGGGGTGACGTGTTCTTCCACGAGTTGTGACCGTCGTTTGCGAAATGCTCCTCGAAGACGCACTGCTGAATCTCCGAAGGGTATTTGGCCAGCTCGATGGCCATGCTTTCGATGATCTCCTCGCGTTCGAGCAGGTTCGCGAGCGGCTCGATAAGGTCGTTGAGCTTCAGGTGTGAACGGATGTAACGCTCGCTCTTGCCGAACTTGTCGACGAGCGTCGTGACCGTATGACGGCCCGTTTTGAGCGCACGAAGGAACGCCGCAGCCTCTTCGAGAGGTGCTACGTCCTCACGCTGGAGGTTCTCCGTGATGGCCATGTCCTCCGCATCCTCGTCCGTGAGATGTTCATAGACAAGGGCCTTGATGTGTGTGAAGCCCGCACGCTGCGCGGCCCGGTAGCGGCGCTCCCCGTAAACGATTTCGTAGTGCTCGCCGCTGCCTCGTACGCAGATCGGTTGCAGCTGGCCCGTCTGCTGCATGCTCAGGGCGAGTTCATCCAGCGACGACTCATTCAGATTGCGGCGAGGGTTATAGGTGCTGCAAACGATCCGATTCAGCTCCAGAAGGACGATCGGCGTAGCGGCAGGAGTGCCCTCCGAAGCGGACGCGACGGCTTCGGATGCGGCAGCGGAGGTTGTCGAACTTTGTTCCGAGAGCGGTGCTGCGGAAGCAGCAGTGGTCGTCTCCGGGGCAGGGAGGGAGGATTTCCGAGAAGCGGACTTCTTCGTCTTCGTCATAATGATTGGACAGTTTTTACCGTGTGTCTCACGTGTTGATGCGATGCAAAGTCTATTTGCATCGGATACGATAATCGATAATTCTTCGAGGGGCGATCCCGAACGGATCGGTTGCCTCGGAAAGAATACTGGTGCACCGTGCGAACGAAGCGACGGAAAAATACCGAAGCCCGCGCGAGGATGATTTTTCCGCCGCGTAGAGAGCGAGCGCCGCAGGCGCGGACGGGCACCTATCTTTTCCGACGGCAACCGAAAGAGGGCGCTATTGACAAAGTGAAAATCGTTCCGACGGGAAACAGCAAGAGAAAAACATCATTAAGACAATATTTCGAAATTGGAATAGCCGTTTAGACTCTTCCCAGCATAATTAAAAGGATATAGCTTTACAATGACCACTGTTTTCTAATCCAAAAAACAAAATAGGATGTCTAAATTATTAGACACCCTGTTCAAATTAAAAATATAGAATGAATCAAATTCCTAATGAGATTTTTTATATAGAAACAAATATAAAAACCAAAATATAATCATATCGATGTAAAAAATCGCCCGTAGTATTACGGGCGATTCGATTTGGCTATTCTCCAATGGCATAATTCATAAAGATCCGTTCCAACTCCGGGAGGTCTTTTCGGGCTGGGTCGTCTTCTGGTGTATTATGGACCAATTCGTCGATGCGACTATGCACCAACTCATATTCTTCTCTATCCTTTATTACCCCGCGTTTGAGAATCTTTTCCAACTTCTTGAAATAAGCCTTCTTGATTTTTTCGGCACTTTCTCCGGTCGCTGCCTCGATACGCTTATAGATCACACGACGATATTCCTACGGATATTCGTTGATTCCTGCCATCATTTCTTTGTCAAAAGCTCGCAGTAAGCGCTCGTTCTTTTGTTCATAGGCATCATCAATAAGTTTTTTTATTTGCAGCTTGATACGGAACTTTACGGGGTGAAAGCGTCGGCCAGGTTCGTAAAGGGAAGCGGCCGGGTATATATTTCCGGGTATGATGCGACAAGGGGCGAGGGCGTGGCACTGGAAAAAACAACCTGGTGACGTTCCGGCCGGATGCGACCGGACAGGCGGTGATCGAGTTTACCGTTTCAAGCCGTTACGGTCTGCCAGTGAAAGAGAATGTAACGATACAAGTAAATCAATGAAGATATGAGAAGAATTGCCGTATTATCGCTCTTTTTGTGCCTGGTGGCCGTGTGCAGGGCACAATATATCGGAAGCCAGTATATGAACGTGAAGCTGGGCTATATCGTGGATGAAAGTCAGGTGCAGGGGACGTTCGGTTTTGGAAAGGTGTACAAGGCTTTCAAGGTGGGGGCAAACCTTAATTACCGGAATCTAAACCGGGATCTGGTAAAGGCAAACACCGTGACGGTCGGCCCGGAGTTGGCCTATTACGCCCTGAAAGGACGGAAATTCTCGCTCCTGGGGATCGCAGCCGGGACGATCGGCTACCACCAAAAAGCCAAGGCGAAAAGCGATCTTGTGTACCTGGCGAAAAGCAAGGCTTTCGTGTATGGATACGAGGTCGGGATAAGGCCGGAAATGTTGCTAAGCCCGAAAGTGGCTCTTTTTGCCGAATACAGGTTTGAAATGTTGTTTAACTCCATTCTCCGGAATAACAACCATGTCGGCCTGGGGTGCGTGATCTATTTATAAACTTAAATAATTGAAGGTATGAGAAAGTATTTGTATTTGTCGGCCGTATGCGTGTGCATGGCATTGTGTTTCGTCGGTTGCAGCAAGGACGACGACGAACCGGGAGGAAAAGGGGCGATGTATGAGGTAACGATCGAGCAGTCGGGAGATTTCCGCAGCTTCATTAAGTCGGTCGTGGTAGTCGCCAACGGTACGCGGTTGAAAGACGGGGCGACGGGGGAAAGCCTCGCAAGCCCGTTGATTCTAAGCGATGAAGAACTGGCCGTCGAAAAGGTGACGTTAACCACGACGGGAAAGGCGATCGAGTTCGCCGTTTCCGGTAGTGTCGTGGACGGGGAGGACGGTGTCGTGAACGAGCCGATGCAGTGGGTTGTGACCGTTTACAAGAACGGAAAGGAGATCGAGAAAAAGAGCCTTTCTTTCCGGGACGGGAAGGAGATCGGTATGGATGATCTTAATCTGTATTATAATTGACGTGACGGCCTGAATGTCCCCCGGATGAATGTTCGGGGGATTTTTTTTCTTTTGGGCGTTCCCGTGGGACGGTCGGGCTTTACGTTTCAAGTCCTCGCCTAAAGGCTGTGGGCTTTACTCTGCAATCCCTAACGCATGGCTGAAAAGTCCTCTTGCCGGTGTTCTTCTTCATACAGCCTCATGCGTTCTTGTAATGCTTCTTTTAAATTGTCGCTTTTTTTCAGTCCGAGTTTGGCACGTATGTTCGCTCGTTGGCTGGTTATGTTTCCGCTACTCCGATGTAATAATTCGCATATTTGGCTGACGGTCTTGTCTTGCAGTATTAAACGGCAGATGTTTAATTCGGACGGGGATAAATTGGGATATATTCTCCTGATTGTATCAAGTTTACTTTTTTCCTTTTTCTGGTATGCGGCAAGGGCTGTAAAAAGATTTTCTTTGGATTGTTCCCCTATTATGTTTAACAGGAAGCTTGTCTTTTCTTCCGGGTTATTCTCGCTTAACAACTCGGCGAACGCGAATAGTTCTTCCTTTTTCATTTGGAGACGTTTCAAAAGCATTTCCTCTTCCTCTTTTAGCAAGTTGCTACTTTTTAGCAAGCTGCTGATATTACTGTGTAAGGATCTTCCTAATAAGGGGATCATGGTGTATATGATGATGATCAAAGGCAGATAACTGTATAGGAACGGTTCGTCGGTGATAAGTGTGCAGATTGTATAGGAAGCTATGGTAAGGGAGGACAATAGGATGGAGATATTACTCATATAGGCACAGATGGAAAGCATGGTAAATAAGAGAGAGATAGTAATGTTACTCATTATCAATGCTCTTTGATAACTATATTCATATCCGCTACATATTGAGCAATAAATTATCTCGATAAAAATCTCGATATGTATGGCTATCAGTATAATGGAAAAGGTCGTGGTCAGATTTACTCTCTTTTTAAAATAAGCGAGAGTGCACATAATGATAAACAGGAATAATACGCTGTTAATATAATAAAACTGTTCATTGGGAAATGGAACTGAATATATGTATATGGGTGCGCATAAGGCCAGCATGAGCAGGGATAGATGAAAGACACGTTTTTGTTGATACGTTATTATCATTTCGCTTTCTTTTTTGCCGTAAGTTTGAGTTTTTATTGAACTTAGAAAAGTAGCGGCTTTTGTGCTGAATTTCATGTGTTTTATTGTTTTAAGTGTTATTAAGTATAATGTTTCCTGCAAAAATAACTGTTTTTTGTATGTTTAAGTACTTTTCTTTATGATGTTAAGTGTTTTTAATTGTTGTGTAAGCGTGATTGGCTGCTGTGGTAAGTGTTGTAGCTGTTGTGTGGTTGTCTTTTTAAGTATTTATAAGTTTAAAATACTTGTTTTTTGCTTTGGAGGTTGGTTTATAGGTGCATATCTTTAGCGGTTGAAATTCAGGGGGTGTAAAAGCCTGGGTTTGGATTGTCATATTAACAAATGATTAAATGACGAAAAGATGTTTTTTTATATTAAATGTGTATTGTTCGTGCTCGTGTTGAGTATAAGCGGAGAAATATCCGCTCAGGAGAAGCGTGATTCGGTAAGGATCTATTTTCATCAAGGAAAGGTAAATATAGATACATGTTTACTTGACAATGGGAACGAGATGGAGCGGTTTGCTAAAATCTGTTCCGCATTGAACGACTCCGTCCGTCTTATCAGGAAAATTCAAATAATAGGAGGAGCTTCCCCGGAAGGAGGGGGGCTGTTGAATGGAAGGCTGTCTGAAAAACGAGCAGAGGTTTTGTGGCGGTATATATCACCTTATATAAAGATTCCGGTATTGGAGTGGGATTTTCATTTTTCGGGAAGCGACTGGAACGGACTTATAACGATGGTGAGAGCGGATGTGAATGTTCCGGAGAGGGAGGATGTCCTTCGTTTGTTGGAGAAGATCGTACGTTTGGAAAACCAGGATAGCCCTTATTGGGGGGGGAGAACTGAAAAGACTGAAAGGGGGGAGGCCATACTCATATTTGTATAAATTCCATTTTCCGAAACTTCGTTCGTCGATGGTGAAAATATGCTATGATAGTGATCCGATAAATCCCGTCAGAGATACGGTATATATACATACACGTGATACGTTGTGCATCCGTGATACCGTTACCGTCATAGCTCCGGTAAAGAAACGGCCGTTTTGCATGGCGGTGAAAACAAACTTGCTTTATGACGCTGTTTTGATACCTGACATCGGGGTTGAGTTCTGTTTGGGGAAGAACTGGTCTGTGGCCGGGAATTGGATGTATGCCTGGTGGAAAAGTGATCGGAAGCATAATTATTGGCGTATCTATGGGGGAGATGTGGAGTTGCGCCGCTGGTTCGGTCGGAGAGCGGTGGAAAAACCGTTTTCCGGGCATCATGTCGGATTGTACGGGCAGATCGTCACCTATGATTTCGAATTGGGTGGGAAAGGTTACTTGGGGGATAAATGGAGTTACGGGGGAGGCGTGGCTTACGGCTACTCGTTACCTGTGGGACATCGGTTCAATGTGGATTTCACGTTGGGAATCGGCTACCTTGGAGGATCGTACAAGGAGTACATCCCTTTGGACGGTCACTATGTATGGCAGACCACTAAAAAACGCCGCTGGTTCGGCCCGACCAAGGCGGGTATCTCTTTGGTGTGGTTGATCGGCCGTGGCAACTACAACGAGAAGAAAGGAGGCAGGCAGTGATACGGATACGCTTTTGTCTGGTGTTCATATTTTTATGGATAGGACTGACGGCTTGTGAGCATAAGGATTTATGTTACGATCATCCGCACTTTGCCACGGTGCGGGTAATATTCGACTGGACCAAGATTTCCAATCATGACAAGCCTGAAGGCATGAGGGTCGTATTTTATCCGACCGATGATGAAAGCAACACGTGGATATTTGATTTCCCCGGAGGAGAGGATGGGGAAGTGGAGCTCCCCGAGAATGATTACCGGGTAATTTGCTTCAACTACGATACCGACGGGATGGTTTGGAAAGAAAACGGCAGTTACACGCTTTTTACTGCCGATACGCGTGATGTTCAGTCGCCGGATAACCGGACAATGGCTGTCACCCCACCCTGGCTGTGTGGCGACCATATAGACAGAGTTATCCTCAAGGACATTCCGGGAGGAAGCGCGGAGATAGTACGGCTAACTCCCGTAAACATGGTATGTCACTACACGTATGAGGTGAACGGTCTTCGGGGACTGGATAGGGTGGCGGATTTGCGGGCCGCTCTTTCCGGCATGTCCGGCTCGCTTAACATGTCCGGCGACAGTTTGCCCGCCGATCTTTCGGAGAGCCTGCTCTTTGATGGAATGGTTTCACGGAATCAGATTATAGGCGGATTCTATACGTTTGGACATTCCGCACTTGAAGGAGAGCCCAATGTTTTCCGGCTGTATATCAAGAACCGTTCAGGCAGCATGTCTGTATTGGAACAGGACGTGAGCGACCAAGTGCATGATGTCCCGGTAGCGGGGCATATCGGTGATGTGCATCTGGTGTTGAATTTTGATTATGAGGTACCATCCGAGCCGGGAAATGGCGGTCCGGGATTTGATGTGGACGTTGATGATTGGGATGATGTGAATATGGATATAGTGTTGTAATACGAGTTTGTTAATTATATGTATCAATTTAAATTGTTTTTATTTATGAAAAAAAGTACAGTAATGCTTTGGGCAATCTTTGGAGCTCTACTCATGGGTTGCTCAGACGAGGAGATTGCGAATGTGGAAACCTCCTCACGGAATGCGATTGGTTTTAACGTGTTAAGTAATGCGGCGGAAACGAGGGCTATCCCTACTACCCCTTCCAACTTGACGGACACCGATTTCGACGTGTTCGCTTTTACGGCGGATGGTACTGCCTTCATGGGAAAGGTCGACACGGAATTTGGACATGACGGAGTGAATATCGTGTACAAAGATAATAAGTGGGATTATAAAAATGCGGGCGATCTTCGTTATTGGCCTACCGAGCCTTTGGACTTTTACGCGTTCAATCCCGGAACGGTTAGTGAAGACATGATGATTTTTTATACTTGGGAAGCCTCCGGGGCTGTCCAAAAGATAAGGTATACCTGCATCGATGAGTATGGAGCCAACAAGGGTCATGCAAACTACGACGTGATGTATGCCATGACCAAAGGCCAGACAAAAGCCACAAACAACGGAGTAGTGAAATTTACCTTCAAACATATTCTGTCACAGGTCGTATTCAAAGCAAAGACCGAATACGATAACATGCAGGTGGACATCGACATGATCAAGATTCATAATGTCAAAATGGGCGGCTTCTTCACATTGCCTGCGGCAGCCGATGGAACGGGAAGTTGGAGTGATCTTAATGATTTACCAAGTGAGGCATCAGGTCTGGGCAAATTTACCGTAGTGAAAGACGCAAACATCACGGTCGAAAGTAATACTACAGCTACCGATATTTCCACAACTACTCCTATGCTGAATAGACCACAGGAGCTGACTGCTTGGAAAGTTTCCGAAACAGGCACCAAAACCAAGGAGCAGGCCGATGATGCGAAGCAATGTTATCTGGAGATCGCCTGCAAAATCCGGCAGAACGGAGTTTATCTGTTGGGTTCAGCAGATAATTACGGAACAATTTATGTTCCGTTCGGAGATACATGGAAACCGGGCAAGCGTCATATCTACACGTTGATTTTCGGTGGTGGTTATGATGATCAGGGAAAGGCTGTGTTGAATCCGATCCGGTTTGATGCAGAGACAACAGGCTGGGTTGATGCAGATAATAAAGACGTAAACGTCCAACCTTAATCCAAACGTTTATTAATATCGTACCCGTTGGCAGGTTAAACATACGCAAGATTAACCCTGCCAACGGGTTTTTTATTGCTTTTATCATCTGTAATTTATGTGTAGGGTTGCTTTTTGCGTACCTTTTTCCTGGAGAATTTCTTTTGTGGCGTGTTTGCCCTGTATATTCCCGATACGCTGTTATAGCAGGGAACTGTTTTTATCCAAGTAGTCAGATATAGCCTCTTGCAATACCGATTTTAGCGAATCGCCTTTGCGGATCGCGATCAGCTTTAAGTTCTGGTGATAGGTTTCGTCCATGACAAAATTACAATGCACGGTTTTCGCTTTCTTCGGCTTTTGAGCCTCTTTTTGCCCGGCCGTGGATTGGATCAGGCTGTCTAAGCCCCCGGTCAGTCCGGCCGACATACTGTTTTTTAAATCGTTCTTCTTTGCCATATGGTTACTTTATTTCTGTTAGCAGTTCGTTACATACCTTTTCGTAGTCCTCTGCCCCGGCAGATTTGGGGGCATAGTGAAAAATATCCAGTCCTTGTGTCGGGGCTTCGGCCAGCGCAATGGCGTTGCGTATATGGGTGCTGAACACTTTGCCCTGGAATGTTTCCTGTACCAGTTCCGAAACGCTCTTGTTCAGGTTCTTTCTTCCGTCGTACTGGGTTATCAGGACCCCGGCGATCGAAAGATCCGAGTTCAAACGTTGCTGCACCTTGTGGACTACCTGCATAAGTTTAGCCATTCCACGCATTGCCAGGAATTGAGCCTGAACCGGGATAATCAACCGATCCGAGGCCGTCAGTGCGTTAAGCGTGAGCAGCGACAGCGAGGGGGGACAGTCGATCAGGATATAATCGAATTTCTCCTTTTGGCCTTTGATAAGGTGGGCTAAGATAAGCTCCCGTCCGGCCTCGTTGATTAACTCCGTTTCAACGGCCGAGAGATCCAGGCAGGAGGGAACGACGCTAAGACCGTCCTTATGCTCGTAGATCGGCAGGTCGTATTCGCCTTTCATCGCGCCGTAGATCGTTTGGGGAAGCTCCGCAGAGAAGCCCAGCGATTCAGTCAGGTTGGCTTGTCCGTCAAGGTCGATCAAAAGAACCTTGTACCCTTTTTGACGTAACGCGCCGCCCAGGTTGATCGTGGTTGTAGTCTTTCCTACTCCCCCTTTGTGATTCAATACGGAGATTACTTTTGCTTTGCTCATAAATTCAGTTTTTTAAATGGTTGTCATGTCCGCAAATATAGTTAAAATACTAATATACTAAAATACTAAAAGTAGTATTTCTCGTTTTTTGCGTGTTTTTTGTACCGATCGGGGAAGCGTACCGAAATAAATCCTGTTTCCGTCTTTCGGTACGTTTTGTTTCTGCATCGGTAAGTAACGGCTTGTAAACAGCCATAACCAACCATAACCATTTAGAATAAAGTCGCTGTATATCAGCGACTTTTGTTTTTATATACTTTCCAGACCGTATTTGGAAGTAACGGTTTTTATCCATATTTTTCATACGTATTTCTACCGTGACAGAAATTCACGGTTTGCCCAAATGTCACAGTGACGCATTAGTTGACGTGTGTTGACAATGGTTTACATGTGTTGACAAAATTTGGGAGAAATAAGGAGAAATTATCCCCAATGTAAAGGAGGAAAATATGGAAATAAGAAAGATTTGTCAATGGTGCGGAAAGCCATTTATAGCTCAAAAGACAACAACCTGTTATTGTAGCCACCAGTGTTCCAATCTTGGCTACAAGGAACGCATCAGGGAACGTAAGCGACAGTTGAAGCGATCGCAGGAATTATTGCAACCCCGACAAGCAGCCGAGGGGCAGGACTTCTTCTCTTTTGCCCAAGCCGTAAAGTTGATGGGTGTTACCCGGCAATACATCTATAAACTAGTCAAGGAATCCAAACTGCGGGCATCCCGTCTGAGTGGGAAAAAGTCGCTCATCCGCCGTGCGGACATCGAGCTAATGATGAAGACCAAGCCTTACGAACGTATCATGCCCAAAGAGGACTTTGACATCACCGAGTATTACACCGCTGAGGAGATTGCACAGAAATATAAGGTCAATGCCAAATGGGTATGGACTTATACACGACAGCACAAGGTCCCGAAAGTGAGAATCCGCCAGTTCAACTATTACAGCAAGAAACATATTGATGCTGCCTTTGCAAAATATGAGGTGGACTCCGACCTGACTGAATGGTACACTCCCGAAGATAT
>OHGR01000571.1_pt1 | contig 14692 bp, 12 predicted proteins | sample 1567911 | NCBI WGS metagenome assembly OHGR01 (sample SAMEA3879552, study PRJEB24766) | human gut metagenome | biome: human-associated habitat; feature: feces | place: USA | collected 1985/1987
GTGAATTCTTTGTGCTGCCTGAGAAAGCAAATTCGCTGTCACGGGCGAAACCGTGGTTTGCAGCCATGTGATATTCCTGACCGCCTGCCTTGTAGGTGCGGTCTTTAGGGGAGCATATGAACGGGAAGAGAATAGGAGCGTAGCGTTTCCAAGCGTCACCGCATTGCCAGAGATATTCTTTGCCGTCCAGTTTGATAGAGTGAAGCTCAGCACCGAAAGTGTTGGCTGTGATAGAGAGTTTATCATTTTTTATTTCATAAAGCATAGATATGACCTCCGAGGGAAAATTTTATACCTTATTATTATAGCACATTGTTTGGGAGATGTCAAAACCAAGTGAGCAGTGAGATTATGAGGTCGGCTGGGGTATTGGCGAAAACGTTTGAAAAAAATTAAAGGCCTGTTGAAAATTCTGTTCTGATATCAATATTTTAACAGTTAAATTTTATGACTTTAATACAGAATAACTAAAATATTTTCAATTGTTTGTGTAAGCTGACAAAAGTTGTGATGACTATTGACTTTAATTTGGAGATAGTCTATAATAAAATGGTAAGATTATTTAATTGTGCAGTGCTTTTTGTTCACAGCTTCAGACTGCACTGAGGAGAAATGACTATGAATATTAAAGACGCAAAACAACAGATACTTAATGCAATACAAGCCTATCTCATTAAAGACGAATTTGGCGATTACCGAATCAGCATAGAACATCAGAGACCTGTGTTCCTGCTTGGCGCACCTGGTATCGGTAAGACCGCTATCATGGAGCAGATAGCTCAGGAAACTGGCGTAAACCTTGTTACCTACTCGATGTCCCACCACACAAGAGAGTCTGCCCTCGGTCTGCCTGTTATTGTACATAGAAACTACACCGGTGCTGACGTGCAGATATCCGAGTACACGATGAGTGAGATCGTGGCTACTCTTTATGACACTATCGAAGCCACTGGCATCAAAGAGGGTATTCTCTTCCTCGATGAGATAAACTGCGTTTCCGAGTCCCTTGCTCCTGCAATGCTCCAGTTCTTGCAGTATAAGGTTTTCGGACTTCATCAGGTTCCGGCAGGTTGGGTAGTTGTTACAGCAGGTAACCCGCCTGAGTTCAACAAGTCTGTTTCTGAGTTCGATATCGTTACTCTCGACCGTGTTAAGAGAGTCGAGTGTCAGCCTGATTTTGGCGTTTGGAAGGAATATGCTTACTATGCAGGCGTTCACCCTGCTATCATATCATATCTTGAGCTTCACCCTGACCACTATTATATGGTAGACGCAAGCGATAAGAACAACTACCGCTTTGTTACTGCCCGTGGCTGGGAGGACCTTTCTGAAATGATGCAGCTTTATGAGGAGAGCGGTATCCTTGTTGACCACGCTCTGGCTGCTCAGTATGTACAGAACCCAGAGTTCTCAAAGGGCTTTGCGGAATATTATGACAGATTTAACTACTATCGTGAGAAATATGACGTTGACGCTATCCTCGAGGGCGGCATAACTGCTCAGAACATTGCTGACGCAAGAGCGGCAGGCACTGAGGAAGCTGTGGCTCTTATGAATCTGCTTATGGACGGCATCACATACACAATGAGAAGCTGTATCCAAATGGAGAAGATGATAAGACTTATCCATCCGAGAATGGAAGATATCCTTGTAAAGATAAACAATGGTCTTTCATGCCGTCAGATAATCAGTGAACACATCATGGACTGCAACAAGAGCCTTGACAAGGCGGTAAGAGCAAGAAACATCTCGCCGTCTAACAAGAAGATCCAGCACTGGATACTCCACAATCTGGAAGCTTATCTTGATAAGTGTACGAACGAGGGAAGAGATAACAAAAACCGCTGTACTGTTATTTTGCAGAACTCCTTCAACAATCTGCTCCACGGTGCAAACAACGTTACACAGCAGTCTATGAATGGTCTGAAATACGCTTTTGACTTCCTTGAGAATGCTTATGGCGCTGACAGCAATGTTATGAAGAAGTTTATCGAGGAGCTGAAAGTAAATTGCCACACCACAAACTTCATCAAGAAGTACGGCTCAGAGCAGTTCTACAGACTTGCAGGTGAGCCTGTTCAGCAGCCTACCTACAACAATCTCTATGACCTTAATCTTACTGATTGCCTTTTAGAGCAGGAATAAGCATAGATACAAAATGAATATCACACGGGCGAACACTGTTCTCCTCTGCAATGTTTTACTACAGAGTGGGGGTGACGGACGTTCGCCCGTTTTGGTTTTTGAATGGCTTTTGAGCTGAACGCATACATATTTGTTAATATAAAAAGCTTGTAATTTGCGAAAAAGTGTGATATAATAACTAAGAATGTACAAACGAGAATCAGTGAGGTTTTTACTATGGGCAAGATTTATGATTTAGGCATAGACGTAGGTTCGACCACGGTCAAGACGGTAATTCTTGACGAGGGCGAGTTTATTTATAACAAATATGAAAGACACTTTTCAAAGGTCAGGGAAACGGTGGCTGAGCAGCTGCGTGCTATCAGAGAGCTTTATCCTGAGGACAAGTTCAGGATAGCCATAACAGGCTCGGCAGGTCTTGGCATCGCTGAGGCAAGCGGTATCTCTTTCGTGCAGGAGGTCTTTTCTGCTTTTATCGCTGTAAACAAGAAGTATCCAAAGGCTGACGTTGTGGTTGAGCTTGGCGGTGAGGACGCTAAGATAATCTTCCTCACAGGGGGCGTTGAACAGCGTATGAACGGCTCTTGCGCAGGTGGCACTGGTGCTTTTATCGACCAGATGGCAGGACTTTTGGGCGTTACCCCTGACGAGATGAACGACCTTGCTCTTAAGGCTGAAAAGACTTATCCTATCGCTTCAAGATGTGGTGTTTTCGCAAAGTCTGATATTCAGCCGCTTCTTAATCAGGGCGCAAGAAAAGAGGACATATCTGCGTCTATCTTTCAGGCTGTTGTTGACCAGACAGTTTCGGGTCTGGCACAGGGCAGAAAGATCGGCGGTCAGGTGCTTTTCCTTGGCGGTCCGCTTACATATCTCAGCGCACTGAGAAAGGCATTCAGAACTACTTTGAACCTTGACGAGGAACACGCTATACTTCCTGAAAATTCTTCCTGCTATATGGCTTTCGGTGCGGCACTTCATGCTGACACGCTGGCGGAGGAAATGACTATAGATGAGGCTATCGACAAGATAGTGAACGCAAAGGCTACTGACAATATCGTGGTAGGCAAGCCACTGTTTGCAAGCCGTGAGGAATATAATGCTTTCGTGGAAAGACACAAGAAGTCTGACCTTAAATATGAAGACATCAGAACTTACAGGGGCGACGCTTATCTTGGCATAGACGCAGGCTCGACAACCACAAAGCTTGTGCTTATCACACCTGACGGAAAGCTTCTTTATCAGCACTACTGCTCAAACAAGGGTCAGCCGCTGGATATAATCGCTTCAAAGCTTGAGGAGATCTACAGCCTTGCTACCCCTGAGCTTAACATAAAGGCTTCTGCGGTAACAGGCTACGGTGAGGATCTTATAAAGGCAGGTCTGGGCGTTGACTATGGTATAGTTGAAACTGTTGCGCACTATAAGGCGGCGGCTTATTTCTGCCCTGACGTTGATTTTATCATCGACATCGGCGGACAGGATATCAAGTGCTTCAAGATAAAAAACAACGCTATCGACAGCATTATGCTCAACGAGGCTTGTTCATCAGGCTGTGGCTCGTTCATTCAGACTTTTGCAGGTGCAATGGGATATGACATTGCAGAGTTTGCAAGGCTCGGTCTGTTTGCAAAAGCACCTGTGGAGCTTGGCTCAAGATGTACAGTGTTCATGAACTCATCTGTAAAGGACGGAGCTTCCGTTGAGGATATCTCTGCAGGACTTTCTTCGTCTATCATCAAGAACGCAGTTTACAAGGTAATAAGAGCCAAGTCTATTGACGAGCTTGGCAAGAATATAGTCGTTCAGGGCGGAACGTTCCTTAACGACGCTGTGCTCAGGTCATTTGAAATGGAGCTTGGCAGAAACGTTATAAGACCTGCCATTGCGGGACTTATGGGTGCGTTCGGCTGTGCGCTTTTCGCAAAAGAAAAATCTCAGGGCAGGGACGGCAAGTCAGGCGTTCTTACAAAGGCTCAGCTTGAAGAATTCGCTTACAATTCAAGAGCCGTTCAGTGCGGTGGCTGTGGTGCGCACTGTAACCTTACTATAATAAGATTTAATGACGGCAGAAGATTTACTTCCGGAAACCGCTGTGAAAAGGGTGCAGGCATAAAGATAACCGACAGAACGGAAAACATGATAGAGTATAAGTATAACAAGATACTCTCTTATGCTGACAACAAGCCTGCAAAGCCTATTGCAAAGGTAGGTCTGCCACTTGCGCTATCTTATTATGACCTTATGCCGTTTTTCTCAACACTGCTCACAAGCCTTGGCTTTGAGGTGGTTCTGTCTGAGGAGTCAACGAGAGATACATATTACAAGGGTCAGCAAACTATTCCGTCTGATACGGTATGTTATCCTGCAAAGCTTTGTCACGGTCATATAGAGAGCCTCCTTGACAAGGGCGTGGACTTTATATTCTATCCTTGCATGAGCTACAATGCTGACGAGGGTCAGTCGGACAATCACTATAACTGTCCTGTTGTTGCTTATTATCCTGAGCTTCTAAAGGCTAACAATGACAAGCTGAATGATGATAATTTCATCATGCCTTATCTTGACATAAACATCAAAAAGCACGTTGCAAAGGCAATGGCAAGGGCGCTTTCAAAGTATAACATCACTGCAAAGCAGGTGCTTGGAGTGCTTAACAAGGCTTATTCTGAGCAGGTGAGATACCATAGGGATATCGAGGCTAAGGCGCAGGAGATAATCGCTGAGGCAAGGGCAAAGGGTCAGAAAATAATCGTTCTGGCAGGCAGACCTTACCACATCGACCCTGAGATAAACCACGGCATACACAAGCTTATCGCTTCTCTTGGCTTTGCTGTTATTACCGAGGACAGCGTAGCGATGAAAGTGGATACACCCGCACTTGACGTACTCAATCAGTGGACTTATCATTCAAGGCTTTACAGAGCGGCAGAGTATGTATGCGAAAATGATGATATGCAGCGTTCAGCTGGTATCCTTCGGCTGTGGTATCGACGCTGTTACAACAGACGAGGTGAGAGCTATACTTGAAGAAAAGGGCAAGCTTTACACTCAGCTAAAGATAGACGAGATAACGAATCTCGGTGCGGCTAAGATAAGACTCAGGTCTTTGGCGGCGGCACTGGAGGAAAAAGAAGCCAGCGCAAATGCTGAGAAGAAAATGGACAAGGAGGCAATGTAATGGCTGAAAAAGAGATAAAACACGCAGGCTCGGACAGAGTAAAAAGGTCTTATTTTGACAAGTCAAGACGTGAGGAATACACTATACTTATACCTGATATGCTTCCTATACACTTCAAGCTTATCATGGCGATATACAAAAAATACGGCTATAACATGGAGCTTTTGCAAAACTGCTCACGAAACGTTATAGACGAGGGACTTAAAAACACACATAATGACGCTTGCTATCCTGCGCTTCTTGTTATCGGACAGTTTATGGACGCTCTCAAAAGCGGCAAGTATGACCTTGAACACACGGCTCTGCTTATGTCGCAGACGGGCGGTGGCTGTCGTGCTTCAAACTATATCCACCTTATAAGAAAGGCGCTGTCAACGCAGTTCCCAGAAGTGCCTGTTCTGTCGCTGAATTTCAGCGGACTTGAAAAGGACGCTTCCATAGATATCACCCCTGCCATTGCAATGAAGCTTATTTATGCGGTACTTTACGGTGATATGCTCATGCTTTTGTACAATCAGTGCAAGCCTTACGAGATAGAGAAAAATTCTACGGACGAGCTTTTGGCAAGGTGGCAGCACAGGCTTGGAAAGCTGTTTGCTACCCCGAGCAGATATATGCACACAAAGAGCATTTACAATGCTATGCTCAAAGACTTTGCGGCACTTCCAAGGACAAAGGAGAAGAAGCCTAAGGTAGGTATCGTGGGAGAGATATACGTTAAGTATTCACCCCTTGCGAACAATCACCTTAACGATTTTCTGCTGTCTGAGGGCTGTGAGCCTAACGTGCCGGGACTGTTGGACTTCGTGCTTTACTGTGCGTCGGACGCTATCAATGACGAGAAGCTTTATGACAAGAAAACCAGCCGAACTCTTATGTACGGCATTGGTTATGACGTGCTTTACAAGTTCCAGAAACAGCAGATAAAGGTCATCAACGAACAGGGCATTTTCCAGCCGCCTCATGATTTTGAACACCTTAGAAAGTGTGCTGATAAGTATATTAGTCAGGGCGTAAAAATGGGCGAGGGCTGGCTCATCACTGCTGAAATGGCGGCTCTTGCAGAAACAGGCACAAAGAACATAATCTGCACTCAGCCGTTCGGCTGTCTGCCTAACCATATTGTTGCAAAGGGTATGTCAAGAACTATCAAGCAGGCTTATCCGGACGCAAACATAGTTGCAATCGACTATGACCCGGGTGCGACAAAGGTCAATCAGGAGAACCGTATCAAGCTTATGCTTGCCAATGCGGTCATGGATTAATAGAAAAAAGTTACCCCCTCGGAGCTTGGCTCGGAGGGGGTTCTTGTTTGTTCTTTTACACATAGTTAGGGGAGTTGGTTTGTTGCTTCGACGGGCGAACGCTGTTTGAACCTACACAAGTGGCGTATTTAAGCGGTTTGCGTGGCCGATATAATAATTCTAGTAGGCATATGACGTCTGTTCGGGTTCAACAAAGCTTAGGGATTTAAGCTTCTCTGTGACGTTGTCCACTTCGGCATTTGTTACTTCGAAAGAGACGTCGATAAAGTCAAGGTTAGTGTGGTCATCTTTTGAGGTATAAACATCTATTGCTACACCTACAGAATTTGGCGAAATCTCATGCGGCTTGAAGTGGTCGATATAGTCAGCAAAACTCTTTTTGCGGGTATCAAGTGCTTTATTGTATATATATATTATCTGCATGGCTTCGTCTTTTGAGAGTGTGTCGGAAAGATAGTGGAACGTTACGCCGTCGCTTGTTGAATTCATTACACACACACGGTTAGCGTCGCTGAGTCTTGATCCATTTATCTTGCCTGTGAAGCCGTCACAGAAGTATGCCAGAATGTTCACTCCGAAAATGATTACCATATACACTGCGAAAATGCCTACCCATTTCACAAAGCGGATTATTGTAAGCTTGCTGTTTGATGATAGTATTCTCACAAGGAGATAGCCCAAGAGAAGTGCAGGAAGAAGTATCAGGTTGCTTGTGTCGGAGAGGACGTAAGTCGTTACAGTGACTACGGCTAGGATAAGTATAATTTCACGATAGGCACTGAATATGAATGGCTTGCCCGTGTCCTTGCCGTCACGCTTTTTGTAGAGGAAATACAAAAGTGTGATAAGCAGAGCTGAGAAAATTGTGCTTCCAATGAGAAGAAGCAGGACTTTTGTGGAGTAGCCAAATTCCATAAGCTTGGCGGAAATGGCGCTCCATGCAGGACAATAGGTAACGAAATTTTCAATATCGTATGGGTACTGAACTGTAAATGGACTAATTGTGGAATAGTATATGCAAGCAGGGAGAGCCGCTTCGCAGACTGTTATTATCACCGCTGTGTATATCATTTCTGCAAGCCTGCCACAGCATATCATACACAAAAGCACCGCAAGTATCACGAAAAGGCTCGTGGCAAGTTCTGTGAACATCAGCACTGCGGAATATCTTGCTACCATGTACAAGGTGATATCCGTTGTGAGGAATATGGCGATAAACTGAATGATGTTCCAGAATATGACCGGCAGGATATGCAGTTTCAGCAGGGTGAGAAGCTTTGAGAAGAAGCGTTCTTTTGCACTGGCTGGGAGAGAATACGCAAGGTCTGCGTGTGGCTTGCTGTAAAGCTCATGGAAAAGGGTAAAAACTGTAAATACTGCACACAACGCTATCGCCACAGAGCCTGCCTGGGCAAGACCATATCCTGTGTAACTGTTCGTCACGCTCTCACTGTAGTAGGTGATGAACTTCCGCATGGACATCTGCATGATGAAGTTCATGAACAGCACAAGGTTTGTGATGACGAAAAGCAGTTTGTTCACCTTGAAGTCACGGCGTGAGGTCTCTATTATCCTATTCTTCGCTGTTTGCATATCCATGCACCTCCATTTCGTATATGAAGATCTCCTCCAGGGTGAGGGGGACAAGCTCTAAAACGGCAGGGGAGAGGGCGGAAAGCTTGGCGGTGATATCCGCCTTGTCGCCCTTTGTTATCACTGTGGAAACTCTGCCCAAGGTCTTGAAGCTCAGGACTTCTACGCCTGCATTTTCTATAACAGTGTGGTCAAGCTCACCGTCAGGGAGGGCTATCTGCACCTTTTCAAAGCCCTCTCTTACATCATCGATATCCTTGGCGAAAATGACCTCGCCTTTGTGCAGGAGCATTGCTCTGTCGCAAAGCTCGCCTATCTCGGTGATGTTGTGTGAGGACACCACAAGGGTCGCACCACGGTCGAAAATATCGTCAACTATCATTGTGCGGATAAGCTTTCGCATGGCAGGGTCAAGGCCGTCAAAAGCCTCGTCAAGGAGGATATACTTTGTTCGGCAGGCAAGTGCAGCCGCAACGATAGCCTGCCTTTTCATGCCCTTTGAAAACTGGGACAGCGGTTTCTTCCGCGGCAGGTCAAGTTTTGAGATAAGGTCATCGAACACCTTGTCGTCAAAGGTCGGGTAGCTGCATTGGTAAAAGCTTTTCAGGTCATTCACTGTCAGTCTTGAAAACTGCACCGTTTCGTCGCTCACAAAGAAGATGTTCTCTTTAGCCTGCGGCTGGTCATAGACCTCTGTTTTGTCAATGGTGACGCTGCCGCTGTCGGGGCGGTAGATCCCGCTTATAACACGCAGCAGGGTGGATTTACCTGCTCCGTTCGAGCCTACAAAGCCGTATATGCAGCCCTCGGGGATATCCAGGGTGACGGCTTTCAGTGCCTCATGATCTTCGTCTGCGTTTTTGAATGTAAGTGACAGGTCTTTTATTTCTATCATTCTTTGTCACTCCTTTCTTTCTGTTCCTCCGCCAGTTCTTCAAGGACGGAGGTAAGCAATCCAAGGCTTATGCCTGCCTGCATTGCGGCGGCGGCATGGAGCTTAAATTCTTCCAGTAATTTTTTCTCTATAGAGCCTTTCTGCTTTGCCACAAAGCAGCCTTTTCCTGCCACGGAATAGATTATTTCGTCATGCTCAAGTCTGCTATAGGCTTTGGCGACTGTGTTTGGATTCAGACCCAGTTCCTTTGCCAACATTCTTGAGCTTGGCAGCTTATCGTTTTCTTTCAGCACGCCTTTTGATATAAGGCTTGAGAACTGGCTGCATATCTGTTCGTAGATAGGTGCTCTTCCTGTAAGATCAAGCGTTATCACCTTGAATACCTCCTTTCGATTTTGTTGTTTCGTTTCATTTGTTCTGCTGTACTAACTGTATTATCTGTTGTAGTACACTTAGAGTATACAACTATAAGTCTGATTTGTCAAGGAGCGTGGATATTTTTCAGCACTTATCACAATACTGCGTCGTTTTGATAGTTGGAAATGTACAAAAGTTCAGGCTTGAGGGAGGGAAATATTATCAAAATGTAAAAAATATATTTAAAATTTTCTTGTTCTATTGACATACAGCAAAAACGATGTTATACTTTAATACATAAAAGCTTAAAAGCATAAAATCTTTAAAGTGATAAATTTTATAAAGACATGGTAAGTACCTGCTTTTGGAAAGGAAGTAATCACAATGGCAAATCAGGCAAAGACGATAAATCAGAAAGGTGACCTTATGTCATATCGTCCTGATATAAAGCTTCTGGACGCAACTATCCGTGACGGAGGTCTTGTAAATAATTTTGGATTTTCAGACGAGTTTGTAAAAGAACTCTATAAAACTAATATAAAATCAGGCGTTGAATACATGGAGTTCGGCTATAAGGCTTCTAAGGAGCTTTTTGACGTCAAGGGGTTCGGTAAGTGGAAGTTCTGTGATGAGGAGGATATCAGGGCTATCGTTGGTGAGAATGACAGTCCGCTGAAACTTTCTGTTATGGCTGACGTTGGCAGATGTGATTTCAAGAAAGATATCCTGCCAAAGAGTGAGAGCGTTATCGACATGATAAGGATCGCGACATATACTCATCAGATGCCTGGTGCGCTGGAGATGATAAATTACTGTCACGATATGGGCTATGAAACTACTATCAACATCATGGCTGTTTCTGCAAGCCGTGAGGACGATATCGCACAGGCTCTTGACCTTGTGGCAAAAAGCCCTGTTGACGTTATTTATCTTGTTGACAGCTACGGCTCACTTTTCCCAGAGCAGGTGAGAAGACTTACTGCGCAGTATTGCGAGGTGGCTGAGGCTAGTGGCAAAAAGGTGGGCGTTCATATGCACAACAATCAGCAGCTCGCTTTTGCAAACACTATCGAGAGCATTTCTCACGGCGCAAGCTTTGCGGACGCTACAATGAGCGGAATGGGCAGAGGTGCAGGAAACTGCTTCATGGAGCAGATGCTCAGCTTCCTGAGAAACCCTAACTACAAGCTTACTCCTACACTGAAATTTGTTGAAAAGTACGTTGCTGAGGAGAGGGCAAAAGGTTCACAGTGGGGCTATGACGTGCCTTATATGCTCACAGGTGCGCTCAACCGTCACCCTCGTGTGGCTATCGCATTCCTGAAGGATAACAGAACAGATTACAACGAATTGTACATGGATCTTCTTAACGAGTTGTCATAAAATCATTCTTCATATAAACGGCGTTTCCATAGTGATGTGGGACGCCGTTTTTGTGTTGCATAATTTTTTATCATATGTTATAATTATTTTATGTTTTCATAAAACCTTTTGGCGGATATCTCGTCATTATAGATGAAAGGACTTTCAATGAAGTTAGGCGTGCCTTGTGAGGTGTTGCTTAAATGTAAGGGGGCGGAAAAATGGAGGACAGCAGGATAATTGAGCTTTATGAAAGCAGAGATCAGCAGGCTATTTCACAATCGGATATAAAATACGGCGGATACTGTTATTCTGTGGGCTACAATATTCTTGGAGTCAGGGAGGACACGGAGGAGTGCGTTAACGAAACTTGGCTCAGGGCATGGAACTCCATTCCGCCACAGAAACCCAGAATGCTGTCGGCATTTTTCGGGCGGATAACAAGAAATATCGCATTTGACAGATATCGTGCGTCAAAGGCCGCAAAGCGTGGAAAAGGTGAGATAGCGGCGGTCTTGGAGGAGCTTGACGAGTGCATACCTGACAATGACACCACCGAGAGTCTCTGCGATGGCAGACATCTTGAGGGGCTTATAAACGAATTTCTTGGCGAGTTGCAGGAGAGAGACAGAAATATATTTCTCCAGCGATATTGGTTTGCAACGCCTATAAAAGAGATATCAAAAAAGTATGCTATGAACCTGAACACAGTTAAGGCGAGCCTTTTCAGAAGCAGAAATAAGTTAAAGGCTTTGCTTGAAAAGGAGGGAGTTCTTTTATGAAAACAACAGGAGAGGATATTTTCAAGGCTTTGGAAAATGCTGACGAGCATTACATTGAAGAATGCAGACAGAGCGGCAGCGGCATAAAAATAAAAACCATATGGACAAAGTGGGCGGCTGTGGCGGCCTGCGGTGTTATCGCTGCGGCGACGGGTGTTATGATGTTTGCAGGCAGGTCGGACAAAGATATAAAGGCAAAGGCTTCGGCTGACCAGCAGATGGCAGACGAGGAAGCAACAGTGTCATATAGAGTTCCTTGGGACGAATATGCAATGAATGCAAAATATGAGACGTTTGAATATAACGATGTGGAATATGTTTCAATGGGACATGTTGATAAGTCTTTTCTTGACAGCAAGCTCACCACCATGACTCTTGAAACGGAAAACTATGAGACAAACAAAAAGGAAACAACAAAAGCGGATATTTATTCAATAAAGGACTTGTCACCAAGCGTTTATCTGGCGGTGGTCTTTGATGACGGCTCTGTGGCGTGGTATGATGATTGGAAATACTCACCTGATTACAAAGTCGATATGACCCTTGATGACATAATAAATGACGTAAGTCTTGAAAAAACGGCTCATGTGGACTATGCTTACAATGATGCAGGAATGGGCGGGCTCAGAAAGTATACTAATATTGACCTCTCAAATCTGCTTGACCTGTTAAAGGACGATAATGGTTCATACAATGCGGTCTATGAGGGAGATGCTTATGAGAGCGACCCTGATATTAATTTGTCGGTAACAAATGATGATGAATATTACATTGAGGGCGGAATAACAATAAGTTTCTATGTAGAAAGACTTGACGTCAACGGTACGGCTTATTTTACTGCTAACGGAGATCTGTATGTTCAGCTTTTTGCAGGAGATATATTAAAATTTGATATAGGCGGTGAAAAGGCAGAAAAGCTTGAAAACTGGCTCAATGAGAACTGCGAATACACTGACGAAAAGAAAAACGCTGAGGTCGCTGGCGATGTTGACCCTAGTGAGAAAGCTGTGACTTCTGTTGCCAAGGACGATTCTGATATGGCTGACGAAGTTGATATTGGATATATCGACTATTTTGAGGACGTTGGGGACAATACCTTTACAACAAAGGACGGCAGGCTCACGGCGAAATACTCCTATGAGGTAAGCGGAGGCGAGTTCATAAGCCATATTACCTACACAAACAACTGGGACAAGGACATGGCGCTTGACTTCACGACTGACCAGTATATCACCACAGAGGACAGTAAGGGCAATTCCACGAGCTATGGCGAAAATGGCGACAGAAACACCATGAACACTTTGCTCAAAGCCGGAGAGAGCTACACGTATGACAACAAGACGGATATTGGTGCCGACTACGTGAAAGGCACGGCAAAGATAACGCTTATCGCAAACACTGCAAGCGATAAAAACTGCAATGGAGTAAACTATGTGACGCTAAAAGATATAGAGATAGATTTTCAGTAATGAAATAGTTTAATGTATAGTGGAGAACTGAGTTTTTTCGATAAAAAGATAAAAGCCTGTCGTATCGGACTGATACGGCAGGCTTGATTTTATTTGTGCTTGTAGACCACACGCTCTTTTACGTCTATCTGCTTGTAGGATATTTTGAAGCCTATCCATGTGGCAAATGGATAGAGTAGAGGGAATATGGCGGTCATGATGAAAACAAATGGGGACATATTTTTCACGTCGGCAGAGTGGGCAGCCCAATCTATAAGAGGATAGAAGCAGGCGTCGAGAAGCTTATAGGCAGGCATGAAGTTGAACGAGCCGCTGAATTTTGATATCATCAGCAGTATCATTGTTATGTAGCATGGTATGCTTGCAATAAGACCAAGTGTGAAGCCATAGTTAGGGCAATCCTTTTCACCGTGGAATGTGACCTTATTTCTGGCTTCCTCTCCCTGTTTCAGACCAAAGTCAGCCATAAGGCAGACCACTGTGAGAAGTCCTGTAAGACCGAAAATTATATTTGCCAATGCACCGAAAGGCTTTGCAACTGCGATAAAAAAGAGAAATACGAAAATTCCGAAGAACTCTGTTTCAACCCATTTCAGCAGTGCAGTTAGTATGGCTTTTTGTTTGTTGTATTTTTCCATTTTAATACTCCCGATAAAAATAGTATAAGATGATTATACCACGTTATCGTGATATTTTCAACCATTATGCAGATTTTTCATCTGATAATCACAAAAGCTTCGGGCAGGATAATAACATAAAAAGGAGAGTGATAGCCATGAAAAAGCGTGACAAGAGCTGTTTTCCGCAGGCTTCAGACGGCACAAAGGTATACAAGCCCCATGACGTTATCTCGGCAGGACAGGAATATGTTGTGACGGACAATTACACTGCGCCAAACGGCAGAGTATACAATCGTCAGGAGCAGAATGCAGGCTGGGCGAGAAAATGGGTAGACGAGAACGAAAAGTAGCCGTTGAAAAACCTCCGCAGGTGTGATATAATTACAGTATATCATGATCTGCGGGGGGTATTTTTATGAAAAAGACAGCATTGGTAACAGGTGGCTCTGGCGGGATAGGCTCGGAGATATGCAGGGCGCTTGCTGAGGACGGCTGGCAGGTGGCTGTATGCTACAAGAATGGCAGGGCGACGGCGGAAGCTTTGGTATCTGAGCTTAAAGAGCGTGGCTTATATGCAGAGGTTTTTTACTGCGACATTGGCGACAAGGACAGTATAGATAAATGCGTGGCGGAAGTCAGGGACAGTTTGGGCTTTGTTACGCTTCTTGTAAACAACGCAGGCACAGCGGATATAGAGCTTTTCACTGACATGACTGACGAGAAGCTATGCGAGATGATGAACGTGAATCTGCTTGGCGCAATGCGTATGAGCAGGGCGGTGCTTCCTGAGATGATAAGGGAACACAGTGGAAATGTGATAAATATAACCTCCGTATGGGGCGAAAAGGGAGCTTCCTGCGAGGTTGCATACTCGGCGGCAAAGGCTGGGCTTATAGGATTTACGAAGGCGTTGGCGAGGGAAGTTGCCATAAGCGGTATAAGGGTGAACTGCGTATCCTGCGGAATGATAGACACGAAGATGAACGGTGAGCTGACGGAGGAAGATGTTCGTGTGAAAGTTGA
>OHGR01000579.1_pt1 | contig 14553 bp, 15 predicted proteins | sample 1567911 | NCBI WGS metagenome assembly OHGR01 (sample SAMEA3879552, study PRJEB24766) | human gut metagenome | biome: human-associated habitat; feature: feces | place: USA | collected 1985/1987
GACCGGGTTTTTCTCCATGCCGAGCGCTCCGGCGAAGTCGTTGGCCGTACCTGCCGGGATGATGCCCAGCAGCAGGTCGAGGTGCTTCTCCTTCATCCGATTGACCACGTAATTGACCGTGCCGTCGCCGCCCGCCACGACCACCAGATCGACCGTTTCGTGTCCATTGAAAGGGTTGCGGCTGAAATCGATCGGGCCGTCTACGATCGAGTAGCCGGCCTGCCGGAACATTTCGCCGATGGCTTGGGAATCTTTTTCGATTTTTCCTTTTCCCGACTGGGGGTTATAGAGAAATAGAACTTGTTTCATTCGTACGCAATGGGATTATTCTGGAATCATCATTTCTTGCATCGCCGGCGAGCAGTAAATTTCGTAGCCGTCTTTCCCGTCGTCGAGGATAAAATAGACCTTCGCGTCGGGAATTTTCCGGGAGAGGGCGATGGCCTTGTTCGCGCCCAGGCTCAAATACATGGTCGCCATGGCGTCGGCTTCGGCGCAGTTGTCCGCGACCACGGTGGCGGAAAGCAATCGTGACGTGACGCTGCGGCCCGTTGTCGGGTCGATCGTGTGGGATATCTTATTGCCTGCGGCGTCGCGGTAGAAGCGGCGGTAGTTGCCCGAAGTGGCCAGGCCTCCTTCGCTCATGCGGATACGTCCGGTGAGATAGGCGCCGTCGGACATATTGCCGTCGAAGGGAGTTTCTATGCCGATCCGCCAGGGAATGCCTTTGCTGCTGACACCCTGGCAGCGGCATTCGCCGCCGATCTCCACCAGATAGTTCTTCGCGCCGCAGCGCTCCATGAGGGCCGCGACCAGATCGACCGTATAGCCCTTGGCGATCGAGTTGAAATCGAGCTGTACGCGGGGATCGTCCTTCACGAGCCTGCCGTCCCGGATATGGACGCGCCGGTAACCTACGAATTGCAGGAGCGAATCGAGGTTCGGGGTGCGTTCCGCCTCGTGCCCGGCGAATCCCCAGGCATCGACCAGCGGCTTGACCGTCGCGTCGTAGTGGCCTTCGCTCAAGCGGCTGAACCGTTCGGCCAGACGGAGGTTGTGGATGATATGTTCGTCGAGTGAGTCGGTCTCTCCCCGGTTGATGCGGCTCAGCAGGGAGGTGGAGTCGAAAATCGACATCGAAGCCTTGGCTTCGGCGTCGATTTGCATAATGGCCCGGTAGAGTTCCTGTGCGGTGCAGTCCGTGATGTCGCCCGTTGCCTGGAAAGTCGTGCCCAGCATCGCGCCGCTTGCCGTAAGGTACTCTGCGCGGCGGTCGCAGCTCGCTGCAAGGACCAGAACGATAACGGTGTAGAGCAGCAGGGCGATCTTTTTCATGTTCTATGTGTCTTCTTTTTTGGCAAAAATAGTGTTTTTCGCTCCGGTTTGCAAAAAAAGAGGGCTCTTCAGCTAAAAAATTGTATTCGTTTAAGTTGGTTATTGTGAATTAAGTTCGTACCTTTGCGCCACGCTCTGGCGTTATTCACGGTAAGGGGAATGCGTCGTAGAGTGGAACTAAATAAACTTTTGAAAATGGGTTATTTATCAGCTGAAAAAAAGCAGGAGCTTTTCGGTAAGTACGGAAAGTCCAACACCGACACGGGTTCTCCCGAGAGCCAGATCGCGCTGTTCTCGTTCCGTATCAACCACCTTACGGAACACCTTCGTAGCAACAAACACGACTTCGGTACACAGCGTGCGTTGCTGCGTCTGGTCGGCAAGCGCCGCCAGTTGCTGGAGTATTTGAAAGAGGTCGATATCGAGCGCTACCGAGCAATCATCAAGACGCTCAATCTCCGTAAATAGTCCCGGAGGCAGAAAAATGGGGTTGGCCAAAGTTTCTTTTGGCAGCCCCATTTGTAATTTGGAACATACATTTTGACGTAAAAAATATCTATGGAAGAAAAGAAGTTGTACAATGCAGTCCGGAAGACGATCACGCTGGCAGACGGCCGCGAAATCATGATCGAAACGGGCAAACTGGCCAAGCAGGCCGACGGCTCCGTCGTGGTGAAGATGGGAGATACGATGCTCCTGGGAACGGTGGTAGCCGCCAAGGACGCGAAACCCGACACCGATTTTATGCCGCTCCAGGTGGAGTATAAGGAGAAATATGCCGCTTGCGGTCGCTATCCCGGCGGCTTCATGAAGCGTGAGGGCAAGGCTAACGACAGCGAGATCCTCGTAGCCCGTCTGATCGACCGTGCGCTGCGCCCCCTGTTCCCGTCGGACTATCACGCCGAGGTATATGTGACCGTGAACCTGATTTCGGCGGACAAAGATATTCAGCCCGATGCTCTGGCCGGACTGACCGCATCGGCTGCACTGGCTGTTTCGGACATCCCGTTCGGCGGTCCGATTTCGGAGGTGCGCGTGGCTCGTATCGGCGGCCAGTACGTCATCAACCCGACCTTCTCGCAGATGCAGGACGTCGATCTGGACATCATGGTCGGCGGCACCATCGACAATATCCTGATGGTCGAGGGCGAGATGAAGGAGGTTTCCGAGGAGGTGATGCTCGGAGCCATCAAGTTCGCGCACGAAGAGATTAAGAAACACTGTGCCGTACAGATCGAACTTTCGAAGGAGCTGGGCAAGGACGTGAAACGGACCTATTGCCACGAAGTGAATGACGAAGAGTTGCGTCAGACCATCATTCGGGAGCTTTACGACAAGGCTTACGCCATCGCCACCAGCGGTACGATGAAGCACGAGCGCGAGGATATGTTCAACGCCCTCGAAGCCGAATTCGCCGCGCGCTATTCGGAGGAGGAGCTGGCCGAGAAAGCCATGTTGATCCACAAATACTTCCACGACGACGTGCAGAAGAAGGCCATGCGCAACATGATCCTCGACGAGGGACTGCGTCTCGACGGCCGCAAGACCGACGAGATCCGCCCGATCTGGTGCGAGGTGGGCTACCTGCCCGCCGCTCACGGTTCGGCGATCTTCACGCGCGGTGAAACGCAGTCGCTGACTACGGTGACCCTCGGTACGAAGATGGATGAGAAGGTCAAGGACGAAGTGCTGGTACAGGGTACCGAGCAATTCGTGCTGCACTATAATTTCCCGCCTTTCTCGACAGGCGAGGCCAAAGCCGCCCGCGGCCTGAGCCGCCGCGAGATCGGCCACGGTCACCTGGCTTGGCGCGCGCTGAAGCCGATGGTTCCCGTCGGAGAGGAGAATCCCTATGCCGTGCGTGTGGTGTCGGATATTCTCGAGTCGAACGGCTCGTCGTCGATGGCGACGGTTTGTGCCGGTACGCTGGCGTTGATGGATGCCGGCGTGAAACTCAAGAAACCCGTTTCGGGTATTGCCATGGGTCTGATTTCGGATTCCGCGACCGGTCGTTGGGCGGTGCTTTCCGACATCCTGGGCGATGAGGACCACCTGGGTGACATGGACTTCAAGGTGACGGGTACCAAGGACGGTATCACGGCTACCCAGATGGATATCAAGGTCGATGGCCTTTCGTACGAGGTGCTGGCCAAGGCGCTGGAACAGGCTCGTGTGGGCCGTATGCACATTCTGGGTAAGCTGACGGAGTGTATCGCCGAGCCGCGTGCGGACTACCGTCCGTTCGTGCCGCGTATCGTACAGATCACCATCCCGCAGGATATGATCGGTGCCGTGATCGGTCCAGGCGGCAAGGTGATCCAGGATATTCAGAAGACGACGGGTACGACCATCACCATCACCGAAACCGACAACAAGGGCGTCGTGGATATCTTCGGTCTGGACAAGGAGGCGATGGACGCGGCCCTGTCCCGCATCAAGAGCATCGTGGCGCAGCCCGAGGTCGGCGATGTATATAACGGCAAAGTCCGTTCGATCATGCCGTTCGGTGCGTTCGTCGAGATCATGCCGGGCAAGGACGCCCTGCTGCACATCTCGGAGATCGACTACAAGCGGTTCGAAACGATGGAGGAAACCGGCCTGAAAGAGGGGGATACGATCGAGGTGAAAGTCATCGGCATCGATCCCAAGACCAACAAGCTCAAGTTGTCTCACCGCGTACTGATTCCGCAGCCCGAAGGCTGGACGGAGCCGGAGCGCCGTCCCCGCGAGCGCGGCGATCGTCCGCGCCGCCGTTCGGAGCACAAGGAGTAGAACTCTGCGGATCCCGGTCGCTGCTACGGAGATGGTTTCGGTTCTGTTCGAAAATTTTGGCCGGAATATTGTATGATGTTTTGTAGATAATTTTTATATTTGCATTACTCCGTAGTTGTTGCGGAGCGGACGAAACAGGCAATAAATAGAAAAAGAAAGGATTCAAACATTTAATTTTTAAAAGATTAGTTTATGAAAAAGCTGATGAAATTGAGCTTGCTGCTCGTGGTCGTTGCTTTGACGTTTTCGAGCTGTAATTGCTTCAAGAAGATGGCAAAGAACAGCGATGATGTATCGCTGACGTGTGCACCTGAAGTGCTGGTACTGAATAACGGTGTGGTTGCCGCCGACATTACGGCACAGTTCCCCGTGAAGTACTTCAACCCCAAAGCTATCGTGAAGGTTACTCCGGTGATGGTATTCGAGGGCGGAGAAGTTGCCGGTACTCCGAAATTCTTCCAGGGTTCGAAAGTGAAAGAGAATTATACGGTCGTTGATAAGAAGACGGGCGGTGTGTTCACCATGCATGTCGAGTTCCCCTACGATGAGCGTATGCAGATTTCCGAACTCCAGTTGCGTGTCGAGGCTAAATGTCCGGGTAGCGACGAGTTTACGCTGGTTAATGCCAATACGGGCAAGGTCGTGAAGGCCAAGGAGCTCGAGGCTAACCCCGCAATCGTACGCGAGTGCGGTCTGGTCGTTGCCGAGGGTGTGAATACCCTGCAGCAGGATCTGGCTTACGCCGATGCGATGGCAGCTCTGCCGAGCGACTACAAACGCGTGACTACCAGCGTGGACAAGACCGAGATCCTCTATGCGATCAACAAGGCTAACGTAACCAAGAAAGCGCTGAAAGACGCCGATCTGGAGGCATTCCAGGCGAATGTGGATGAGAACCTGAAAAACGACCGTGCTACCCAGCATGTTGCCGTGAAGGGTTATGCTTCTCCCGACGGTCCCGTGAAGTTCAACGACACGCTGTCGAAGGAGCGTAGCGAATCGGGCGACAAAGTTCTTGCGAAACTGCTGAAAAATTCGGGTCTGGATATCGACGTTGCCGCTTACGGTGAGGACTGGGAAGGTTTCAAGGAGCTGGTTTCGAAGTCGAACATCAAAGACAAGGATCTGATTCTCCAAGTTTTGAGCATGTACTCCTCTTCGACGCAGCGCGAGGATGAGATCAAGAACATGTCTTCCGTATTCAACGAGCTGAAGAAAGACATTCTGCCGCAGCTCCGTCGTTCGGTGATCGTGAACACCATCGATCTGGAGGGCAAGACCGACGCCGAGATGATGGCGCTTGTCGAGGCTGGCAAGCTGGATCAGCTCAACCTGAACGAGCTGCTCTTCGTTGCGGAGTCGATCGCACAGGACAACGCTACCAAGAACATCGTATTGGCTTATGCTGCCGAGAAGTATAACGACGCCCGCGCTTACAACAACCTGGGTATCGTTCTTACGGAGGAAGGCCGCACGGCTGATGCTTTGAAATGCTTCCAGAAGGCCGCTCAGTTGGGCGAGGCTTCCGAGGCGCTGAACACCAACCTGGCTCTTGCCAACCTGGCGAACGGCAATATGGCAGAGGCTCAGAAGTATGCCAAGGGCGCTGATGCAAAGGCGAAGAGCCTGGTCAATGCAGCACAGGGTAACTACAACGACGCTGCCAAGCAGCTCGACGGTATGAATGCCGCTATCGCTAACACGATGAACAAGGACTATGCGGCTGCAAAGCGTGCTATCGCTAAGGATATGAGCGCAGAGGCCGATTACCTGCGTGCCGTGATCGCTTCGGAAGAGGGCGATATGAGAACGGCAGAGGCACAGTTGAAGAGCGCCGTGAAGAAGGATGAGAAGATGGCGAAGAAAGCCATGAAGGATATCCACTTCAAGAAACTCTTCGAAGAGGGTCTGAAGTTCTAATCCGTTCGGATTCGATGAAAAATATCCGCACCGGAAACGGTGCGGATATTTTTTGTCTCGATTTATTGAGCTTGTTCGATTATTTATAATCCGCAAATCCAAATGTTCGACGGATTTTAAACGAAACGACTTCCTCAAAAAAACGAAGCGTACCCATTGGGTGCGCTTCGTTCACTTAAATTCGCTTATCGAAAGTTGCGTATTTCTCTATTTGTGGAACTCGCCGTTTGATACCTTTTTGTAGATCGTTTAAAGAGCGTTTTAATGTCCTTTGCATAGCCGGAATGATCTCCTGTTCATAAAACTCCCGCGGTCGAAGGTTGTAGTCGATCTTAACGATCTCTTGTTCGCAGATGTCCCCCGTATCAAGGCCACTATCCGCCCAAAACCATGTCGCAGCCGTAATAGGTTCTTGACGTCTATACGCCCAGCGTATCGAGGATGCACCTCTGCCATACGGAAGCGGTGACGGATGGAATATCAGCGTTCCCAGGTTGGGTTCTGCCAGTTCTTCGTTGCTCACCTTTTCAATCAATAACGGAGCGATAGCGACATCCACAAAAAAATAGGTTTCATTCCAAACTGCCAGCCCCAGCGACTTAACCACTCGTTCGGCCTCTTTATAGGCCGTTGTATCGGAGTTTCCTAATATCTTAACAACCATTATTAATATATTTAAACGCTTGTACGGCTCGGAAATGACCGCCATAGCCAGACGTTGGTCGGCCTGGTTGTCCTTTCCTTGCCGCCGATTTAATCATTGAGCTTATGGACTTCGTTTTATTCGCCCCATACAGGCTTGCCGCCGTCTGTACCCATTTCCGGGAATGACGGAGTGCCCCGCATAGCTGCGGGTGCGACGTATGGAAGAATACGGGCAGCATTTTGCCGCATCGGCCATGTCCTTGACGATGATATTCGCAAACGGCGGCGAGGAACTTTGTGCCAACTCCAATTCCTTGCCATTCGGGCATCACGACCAACCGCGTCGCCCTATAAGCTCCCGCGGTGAATAACGGTGAGACTGCTACATGACAGACAGGCTCACCGTTGATGAATCCGACGAAATACTCGGCAGCCACCGGGGCAGGCAGGTCTAAATAATAATGCTGCTTAAACAATCGGGGGAACACAGTTCCCCGGACTTTATAAATTTGAAGTTTGAGCTGGGGGCGGCGTTGAAGGCAGTCCCGATTGTAAAACCGGGCCTCCTGCATATCATATACCCAATCCGGCTGCAGCCATTCGATAATATCGTAGTGGCAGGAAAGCAGGACAACCTGCCCATCACCTTTTCGCCATGTCTTTGCGAAAGCGGCCGCTCCGACCTTGGCGATTTGTCGGTCGATTACCGAAGTGAACTCGTCGACGACTGCCCGTTTGGGCCGTTCACATACCAGGCGGGCCAGGCCAGCGCGGAACTTCTCACCGTTACTCAAGACGGGAAATGGCCGGAGCCATGCCGGGACATCACCCAGGCCGACGGCTGACAATGCACCCGTTACGGCATTGAAATCTCCGTCTGGGGCGATGCAATCGACGATAGGCTTCGTGGCATCCCACCCAGCGTACAAGTCATAGATGGGCTCACCGAAAATGCGGCTGCCTATACTTGTCTTGCCGCTTCCGGAAGGGCCGACAATAAGACCGATTTTCCAGTCCAGCCCCTCGACGGGAAGCTCGGCCGAGCGTTCCCAATCACAGCCGTTCTCAGCATTGAAAAGGCTTTTTACTCGTGCGGCTCGGTAACTGTTGAAGTCGCTGCAATGGTGTTTTACTTTTACAATCATACAGTAACAATTTTAAGAGTCAAACCTTGAGCGAGGAGCCGTTCGTAAATCTCCCGCTGCTCTTTTTCATCCTTGCAGATGACGATTACGCCATACTGCTCTTTGTAATTAAATGCCATTCAAATATTGTTTTAAGGTGAATAATATTTATCTTTGTCGCATCTCACCCACATACTGCATATAAATGCGCCGAAGACGCGACAGAAGGCTCCAGCCCTCGGTCGTGCGTCTTCGGCGCGCGCTTGCGTAAGTATGTGGGTGAGATCTCTACTTACGGCCGGGGGCTTTTTCATGCCCCCATGTTATGGATCAGTTCTTCATCATCGGCGGTCGTTTTTCAGGTGGGATGTATGGATATTTGCGGTTAGGGATGTAGGTGATCCACGCGAACAGATGCCGCCACCATCGACGGGTATAGAGGGGATCGTGCTGGTTGTAGATCGCCTCGGTTTCAAAACAACTGTTCCCGTAGGCGCGGTTGTAGGGCGGCAGGAGAACTTCTATTGCGACCGAAAGGCCGTAAATCAATAAGGGCGCCGGAACGGCCGCCAGCATCCACCATGCGGAAACCCCGAACAGGAGGTGTGCCGCCACCGTACCCAGCAGACAAACGGCGACGATCTCCAGTTGCTGCCGCATGTGGATTTTCTCGTGATTGAGTAGTCGGGCCGTCAATGCGACGCCCTCTTTCACGAACAGCCAGACCAGCACGGTCAATGCCGTGAAGCGGCCGAACGGAATAAAACGATTATATACGATTTTCATCATATTACGGAAACTCTATAACAGGAATATTTATCGGTATGGCCGTTCAACATCATAAAGCTCAAAGTAATCAGTTTTGAACCTTTCGGAATGGTGATACTCGAGTTGCTGGCATCGCCTGCCAACAAAATAGAAAGGTTCAGATTACTTGCCAGCCCCGCTCTGCATCTCAATACCAATTCGACAATCAGGGGCAAATCGTCAGTTGCCAAAACCGTGCTGTCGATAGTCAGGGAAGTGGCGGATTGAGCCAATAACCGTATCGACGAAATATACCCTTTCCCTTTGGTGTAACTTACATTGGAACTTAAATCCAAAGTTCCACTAACTGTCGTCGTCGAAGTCGATATAAGACATTGCGCCGAAATACAGTCGAGCTTCTCCTTATCAAGCGCAGACATCAGCCCTTTGGATATCTGGGTCGCTACATCCCTTGCGGCCTTGTTGTTCCACGATGATTTTTCAGTGTCGGTTACGAAGCGATGCGTCGAATCCTGTACGATCACCGAGGCGGGATGCGTGGCCGGATGCTGGTAGTTGTTGGCTCCGGTGGCTACACCATCGAGCTTCTTTTTGTCTGCGGCCGACATAAGTCCGTTTGCCGATTGGGTGGCGACAGTCGTCGATGCCTTACCGTTCCAGGTCGTTTTCTCCGTGTCGGTCACGAAACGGTGCGTCGAATCCTGTACGATTACCGAAGCGGGATGCGTGGCCGGATGCTGGTAGTTGTTCGCTCCGGCGGCCACACCCGCGAGTTTCGCCTTCTCCTCCGAGGTGTAGTCTTCGGTAGAAAGGCCCTTGCCCGCAACCTTATCGACCTTCTGGCCGATCTGCGTGGCAACGGTCGTAGCGAAATTCGGATCGTTGCCCAGGGCGGCCGACAGCTCCTTGAGCGTGTCGAGCGCCGCAGGGCTGCCGTCCACCAGTTCGGCGATGGCCTTATCCACGTATGCCTTTGCCGATTCGAGCGTCGTGCGGTCCCCGCTCTCACGAGCGGATTTCTCCGAAGCCACGGCCGCATCGGCGTGGCTGTTGGCCGACTGAAGCGTCGCAGCATCGCCCTGCCCGCGCTTCTGGGCCTCGTCCGCCACGGAGGTGTCGGTGTAGGTCTTGGCCGAAGAAAGGGTCGTGGCGTCGCCTTGCGTTCGTTCCTCGGCTTCCGCTGCGACAGAGGTATCGGTATAGTTTTTCGCGGCTTGAAGTGTTGTCGCATCGCCCTGTTCACGCTTGCCGGCTTCGGCTGCAACAGAGGTGTCGGTATAGGATTTGGCCGAGGAGAGCGTCGCGGCATCGCCCGCGGCCAGCTCCCTGCGGATCGCGGCCTCTTCATCTTTGGCACGTTCGATCTCGTCGTCGAGTCTGCCGTCGAGCGCCTCGATGTCGTTTTGAACTTCATTGAACGCCTTCTCGGAGGAGGCGACATGGGCGGAAAGGTCGGTGGTTACTTTCTGCACTTTCTTCTCCAGCTCCCGCCCTTCGGCCGTACTGTATTTCCCGTTGAGCTGGTCGGTAAGTCCCTCGACCCCGCTCATCGGGATTTTGTCCTCGGTCTTATGGAAGAAGCTGTCGAAGAGGTCCGAGAACTGCTCGGCCGTTGGGTACATTCCCCGGCCGAACCATTTGCGCAGCTGCGCACGTACTCTGATTGCCATTCTGTAATCGCGTGATAAGAATTTTACTTCGTCCGCATGACATAGGCCAGCGTGTAATAGGGCGGTCGGTTCTCGTGCGAGCTGCCGCCGCCCGTGCGGTCCGTCGTTCCGAAGGGCGTCGTGCGGTCATGCCACGACACGGCCTCGGGATAGGAGTTGTTGCCGCCGCTGCGCCAGCTGCCGTTACCTCCGGTCCAAAGATTCTCCCCGTGTGCGTGCGAGGGCATCTCATCGACGGTGAGCGTGTGTTTCTTCTCGCCGCCCACCTTGCCGTAGCTGCCGTAGTCGGCATCGCTGACGTTGTAGCCCACCACGAAGCGGCCGCGCAGGTCGGGCAGGCGGAAATAGCCGCTCGTGGTCGAGAGCTTCCGGCCGTTGCAGTCGTAGGCATTGTTGTAGGTGCTGCCGATGGCCTTGTAGAGTTCGGGGTACTCCGACTGCTTGAGCTGCTGCCCTTCGCAAAGGGCGTAGCCGTCGGGGATACGGGATCCTGCCCAGATTTCGACCATGCCCAGCGGTGTGCGCTGAATCTTGGCCAGGGCGGTCTGCAACGCCACGATCTGCGCTTCGAGTTCGGGCAGCGACTGCGCCTCGCGGAAGTCCTCCCATTTGTAGTTCTCCTCGCCGACGCCCGGAGCCAGCGACCGCTCGACGTAGGCCTGCGGATATTCGTATCCCTGGGCCTGTACCGGGATCGCGGCTTGTTTGAGGTACATACCGCCCGAAATGGAGCCGCCCTCCCAGTAGAGCACCTCCCCCTCGGGGTGTTCCTTCGTGCGCAGGAACACGTAGCCCTCGTTCCGCTGCGTGCCGCCGCCCGTGAGTACGCATCCCAGCAGGATCGCCTTGTCGCCCGCCAGGTTGCCGATGATCGACACCACGTGCGCGTTGGTCTGCATGTAGTCGAGCATCTCGCAGTCGGCCGGAAAGTCTTTGTTCGATTGCAGGAGGAACCTGCCCTGTATCTGTTTCATCGTCAAATGTAGTTTATGGAGAATCGTTTCGAAGCCAGCTTGTACGCATCCACCACGGCCCGGACCTGCGTGATGTCCAGCTTGTCGTAGAGCGCCAGCGGGATATTCACCCAGAAGTCGTAGCCGCTCACCCCGCCGTAGCCGCGGCGGTTGAGAATCAGGATCCGGCCCGATCCGCGGCGCGGGACCAGCACCTCGGCGTCCTCCTCGCGTTTGTGCAGGGTGATGAAGCCCACGTTTTCGACCGTTTCGGTGATTGTGATCCTTCGGTCGATGGGATCGAACTTGTCGTTCAGCAGCGCCCGCAGGTAGCACACCTGGCCGTTGTGTTCGAGGCGGTAGTCGCTCTCGCGCTTCCAGAGGATGAACCGCGTGTGCAGGTATTGCAGGGGCGACACGGCGGCGTAGGCCATCGCGGCGAAGAGTGGCCGCCGCCAGAAGGTCGGCAGCAGCAGGAGCGCCAGGCGCTTGAAGTTCACGTCGTACTTATCCATTGTATGCCTTCATATTGAGTATGACGTCGCCCATCTCGAAATAGCCCGCGGCCGGGATGCACCGCGCGTCGATCGTAACCAGCACCTCCTCGCCTGCCGCGACGGTCGTCGCCCCGCGGAACTCCACGATCCGCACGCCGTCGAGCGTCTGGAGCGACACGTTGCGGCCGTACAGCGCGTCAAGCACGCGGACCGACTGCACGTTATGGAAAAAATAACGACCGGTACGCAAGTGATAGATATCGTTGAGAAAGCGCTCGCCGGCATGGCCAAAGGGCGTGTGGCCCAAGTCGTGGCCTAAACCAATCGCCTCGATCAGGTCACAGTTGAGCCCCAGGGCACGTCCGATATCGCGAGCGATGCGCGAGACAAGCTGCACGTGCAGGCCGCGGCGCGACAGGTCGTCGTTGCTGCGAAAACTGAAGACCTGCGTTTTACCTGCATAACGGGTGTATGCGGGCAGATGCAGAATCTTTTCGATATCGCGCATAAAAGCCGGACGCATGAGCGTACCCTCGTCTGCGGCTCGATTGACACGGCGGATGACCTGGTCGACGCCCGAGGCGCGATCGGCAGCGATACGCTCGACCAGCTCGGGCGACAACGCCGCGGGAATGCGATCCATACGCGCCTTGATGGCGGCTGTCTGTTGATTGATTGCCATGGCATGCTCCTTAAAAAGGGCGCGCAAACGATTACAGCGTACTACCCACGACCTCGATTATGGCAAATATAGGCACCAAAAACGGCAGCAAAGGCAGGGAGCGCGATTTTGCAATGAGACAAGCGGCGGCAAGGGTCAGGAGCGCAACCGCAAACGCGACGACACCACCCAGGGGATCGAGGGTGCAAAGGGCAAAGAGCGCCTTGGCGTCCCCCATGCCGATGCCAGGGGCGTGGCGAACACGACGCCAGAGCGACTCAGTAAGCACAAGGGCAAGGTAGACGATAACCGCAAGACCAGCGTGGTCAAGGGCTGTGTTAACGCCCCTGTCGAGCCAAACGCCTGCAAGCGCAGCCACGGCGCACGCGCCGGCAAGCTGATTGGGAAACCGTCGCTCACGGGCATCAATCGCAGCGCCGGCAAAGATGCAAATCCAAAACGGGATATAGAACATCGAACACCTCCTTGGGCAGCAGCTCAAACGCAAAAACCATCACAAAGGTGCCTGTCCCCTTTGTGATGGTTTTGATCATGGTTATTTGGCGCCTTGCATGACCTCGTCGAGGGTAACACTCACGGCGTGCTGCGTCGGCACCCAGTCAACCTTCAAGAACAGAGCAGCCACCGTAATGGGGATATAACTGAACATAAAGATCGGGAAGGTAAACAGGTTAGTCACCAGACGCCACTTTTGCGCGCAGTGAATATGCTTGTACTCAAAGATGGTCGTGAGCAGTGCCAGGATAAAGAACGTCTGATACATCATGGCGAAGGTCAAAATGAGCGAAGCGGCGCACGCCTGCATCTCAACCTCGGTAGCCAAAAAGCCATGCGAAAGACCGCCCACGATGAGGAACGTCGCATTGGCGAGCATCGAGATCAACGATAGCAGCATGCCGGGCGCAATCGTCATGAACATGTCATAGGCGGCAAAGCGATGGTAACGAAAGGTCGATTTGACCAAGTGCTTACCGTAGGTAAAGAATACCTGGTAGAAGCCCTTAGTCCAGCGCATACGCTGTTTCCAGGACGCCTTAAACGTCACGGGCTGTTCGTCAAAGAACTCCGCCGGTGCATAGCCAATGCGAATGCCGTGGATGGCGCAGAACGTGGTGAACTGAATGTCCTCAGTCAGCGTGTGGAACTGCCAACCGTGCATGCCCTCGATAACACTGGCGGAGATGAGGTAGCCCGAACCTGAGACGGCGCAAGACGTCTTGCAGATGTTGCGCGCGTTGTTGAGAAAGCGCGCCTCGCGCAGATACCACGTAGCATTAGCCGCCGAGATCCACGAGCTGCCGAAGTTCTTGGAGTTACGATAGCTCGTGACCACATGAAAGCCCTGGTCAAAAGCATCGTTCATCTTGGATACGTAATCACGGGAGATAACGTTGTCGGCATCGAATATAAAGTAGCCCTCAAACGTGTCGGGATACTCGTTAAGGATGCGGTCGAAGCCAAAGTCCATGACCCAGCTCTTACCCTTGCGGGCCAGGTCGTTGCGCTCATAAACGATGGCGCCCGCCTCGCGCGCGAGCTGCGCGGTGTTGTCGGTGCAGGCGTCGGCAACGACAAAGACCTCGATGAGCTCGGACGGATAGTCCTGATCCTTGATGGAGCGAACGAGGTTGGCGATCACGGCCTCCTCGTTATGCGCAGCAATAAAGAAGGCATAGCGGTGGAGTTTTTTGGCCTTGGGAGGCGCGACCTCGCCACGAAGAGCGCCAATGACAAAGAAGACCACCTGGTATAGAAAGCAGACCGTGAGCAGCGTGACGACAATCTGGTTGAAGATCACGATGGGTGTGTTGGTTTGTAAAAAGGCGAGCATGCAGGCTCCCAGCAACGCGTTACGTAAACAATCGTATATCTTACCGCAGGCTTACCGAGTTCAAGAAACCACCTAATACTGGCTAGGCTTCGAGCAGACCGAGCTGCGGGACGATTTCGTCGCCGGCGGCAGTGCGGCCGAGCGAACGCGGGGCCAGATCGTCCAGAACCGCCGCAAGGTCCCACGGCAGTTCGTCACGGCACTCAATGCGCTCCCCCGTCGCGGGATGGTCGAATGCGACGCGCCAGGAATGAAGGAATTGCCTGGTCAGACCCTGATCGGCGCGCGCATCGCACTTACCGTAGAGCGGATCGCCCACGCAGGCGTGGTTGATATGGCGCATATGCACGCGAATC
>OHGR01000597.1_pt1 | contig 14286 bp, 18 predicted proteins | sample 1567911 | NCBI WGS metagenome assembly OHGR01 (sample SAMEA3879552, study PRJEB24766) | human gut metagenome | biome: human-associated habitat; feature: feces | place: USA | collected 1985/1987
CCACGACCTGCCTGTGGAGCTGCTTTGCCTGTTCCCTGCCGCAAAGCGTCTCCAGCTTGGCAATCAGCTCTCGGCCGCTGTCAGTAACAACAAAGCCATAGTAGCTCATAACTCATCCTCCTCAAGTTCAGGCAGTTTTGTCTGCGTGATGTTCTGTGCAGCCGGGACCGGCAGCACAGTGTCGATGAATGCTTCGCCGGTTTCGATCTCCGGCAGGGTCGTTGTCGTATAGCCCCGGCCAAGAATGCCCTCGACCGGCACATCTGCAACCATTTCAGGAGCCTCGGTGTTCGCCACCACCAGAATTGCCACACCCGCCGCCTTGATGAACGGAGCGTTCAGCAGTTTTGAAACGTCAGCTTCCGGTGTCAGGGCATCGGTTTCAAAAATCATGGTGGCCGGGATGGCCGGGTCCTCGCGGTAATGCAGGGGCTTGTCCCAGAACATTTTGAACGCCCGGATGATGTCATAGTAGGTGCAGTTGTTGGTGTTCTTCCAGATTTTGTATATCAGGTACGTCCGGTAGGCATCATCATCCAGTACATACACAGATTCTTTGGCGCAGGCCAAAGCACCGGCTTCAAGGCGGGTCAGAACCGCATTGTCGCCGATGCCATCAAGCTGCTTCCCAACTGCGGTCTGGATATTCCGCTTGTCGCGCAGGTCTTCGTAGAACTGTCGAACCTCGTTCAGCTCATCACCAACGGCCTCCATGAGCGCGTCAATGACCGGCTTGCCCTTGAACTGCTCCACAAGATCATCCCGGAGCTTCTGGACGTAATCAGCCATCCATGACCACCTCAATCCTGTTTTCGTCCGTAACGGCCCGCTCCCGTGCCGAGATGGACACGCTGCGCTGGGTGTAGCCAGTGGGCATATCGCCGTCATTCGGTGTTGCAAACAACCATACGTCGATGTAGTCGATGCCAGACACCTGAAGGTTGAACTTCTGCGGGATGACGTTCTCGCCCGCCCCCAGTACGCTCATTTTCTCCAAAATCTGCTCTTTGACAAGCTCGACATAGTTGGTAGGCGGATTTGTGTTCGGACTCAGAGTGACGCCAACCTTGAACCAGACCTTGACGTACGTCGGCCGGTTGAAGCGCACCACGATGTCTTCGCCGTAAACGCCGTGCAGGGTGGTTTCTACGCTGCCGAAAGTATTGATGCCGCCTGCCTTTGTGTTCAGGATTTGCTGGGCAATTTCTGTTGCGTCGCCGCCCTCGACCACAACTTCGATGCTGTGCGGCCACCGGCCAGCAGAATCGACTTCATTTGTGCAGTTTTCATAGGGAGCTACGCTCACCACACCCTGCACATTCTTCAGGATGGCGCTCTTGATGCTTTCCAGCATGGCAGACGAGCGGTTGTAGATTTTGTTCGTGTAGGACTTTCTGAACTCCACGTCACTCTCTGCGAGCTGACCGGCAACATAGCTTCCCACGTTGACCACGGACTCCATGCCCGGAACAGCTTTCGTGATCTTCGTGATTACGCCGTTCGGAATGAAGATGTCGCCCGGCTCGGCAGTCTCAAATGTGACGATGCTGCCCACAGAAGCAGTGGTCAGGTTTTCTGACAGGACCAGCGTATTGGAGCTGGTTTCATCGACCGCCTCGATCACGATGGTGTCGTTGATGACCGTCACATGGAAGTCCTTATCCGTGATGGCTGTTCCCAGAGCCTCTAGGGCTTCGCTGGTGCTTTGTTTGGGGTCAGGGGTGATGGTGTATAGATTTCCGTTAAGAGCCACCCCAAGGGCCGTTGTAGCCGCCGGTGATGCAAGGATGACGGTGGCCTTGTTGAAAGCCGACCTCGTGATGGTTGCATCTGCGGTAGCTGTCAGGCTGGTTGCCGGGTTTGTGTCGGATGCAATCACCGTTCCTGCCGGAATGGTTGTTCCATCCAGACCGGTGCAGAGGATGCTGTAATAGGACTTCGCTGCCATTTCACGGGTGGAGCCGCCAAACTGTGCGGCATAGTCCAGACTTACGCCGGTGGCGCTGGATGTGTACTGCGAGTGGTACACATCTACTCCAAATTCCCACAGCTCTGCAATCTCATCTGCGACGTTGGTCAGAGTGTGATTCAGCAAAGACTGCGGGTTCTGCCGGGTGTTTACGCCGAGGCGTTCTGTCATCTTGCTGTGCATATCCTCAAGGATGACATCAAGGCGTTTCGGATTTGGCCCCTGCGGGGTCAGGCCATATTTTGCCACGGGATTTTGACCTCCTCTCTAAAACTGTCCTCATCCGTGTTGAACGTGATCTCCACGGATGCCCTACGGCTTTTCTTGTCGATGTTGAACAGGATTTCCGATACATCCGTTACTCCATCGACAGACATCACGGTTTCCCGGATAAGATGCCGGAGTTTGGACTCATTCGGATTTTTGACCAGCAGGTTCTCAAAGTACGGAAAGCCGAGCGAAGGCATCAGCCGCCACTCTCCAAAGAACCAGAGCAAACGAATACGGACAGCCTGTACGATGCTGTCCGTAGCTGAAATGTCGCCTGCCGCCGAGAGTTCTAAGTCCCCGGTGGCATCGAGCTTCAGGTCTATCACGCTTTTACCTCCTTTACTGCGGCTTGCCCGTCATGCCGCCGCTGTCTCCCTTGTGGGTGTGGTTTGCAAGGCTGATGCTGCCGTTGGATGCCTTGACATCATCCCTTGCGGTGATGCCGCCCTTGACCGTGAGCTTTCCGGTGATGTCCACGCCGTCGGGTGAAATTGCCAGCACCGTGCCGCCGACTGTGACCTGCACAAGGCTCGGCTCCACTTTGACCTTGGCCGAACCAAGAGTCAGTTCTGCGGTCTTGGGCGTGATCTTGGCTTTTGTGTCGCCTGCGGCAATGGCTACGGCATCCTCATCACAGGCCAGCTTCATGGTGCTGTTGCCGCCAGATGTGAGGTTTGGAATGGCAATGGCGTTGGTCAAGTCGAACTTCAGCTTGGTGTCAGTTTCCTTGCCGTACATCCAGTAATCGAGAGCCTGTTCGCTGAAAACCAGCAGGCATCCATCGCCTTTCTTGATGGGCCATGCGATAGTGACGTTTTTGCTCTGCGGGAACATGACCGGGACTCCTGAGATTTCTGGGAAGTCCATCATGCTGCCATCAGGCTTTGTGAACTTTGCCTTCGGTAACACTGTGGCGACACCCTTGTCCGGGTCGTAGCTTTTTATCTCGCCCGGCAGGGCCGTGTGCATATCCTCCGTCGCGCTGCGGGCGCTTTTATTGATCTGGTCAACAAACTCCTGCATCATTCTTGCTTCACCTCCAGCAGGCGGGCTGTGCAGCTCCACGAACCTTCCGTGTTGTCGCCTTCAATCCGAACTGAGTAAACCCGGAAATACCCCTTGACCACCTTGCTATTCAGGTACACATAATCGTCCAGCCCGATTGCGGCGTTCATCAGGTACTCCACGTCCCAGCCGTAGCTGTATCCCTTGTCCTCATTGGAGATTTGGACACGCTCTGGGAGGCCCAGCAGGCCCGTTTCTGCCGAAAGCTCATACACCTCGCGGCTCATCGTATCTCCCGGCTTTTTGACCTGCAAGACGCCGTTGTTGATGCTCCAGACCAGTCCGCTGGTTTCACAGGCTTTCGTCAGCACATTTCTGGCTGGGCCAACGTAGCTGTATCCATTGGGGATGTCCTTGAACTCTGCGTTGTAGGAGAAAGATACCGTCACGCCCATCTGATCTGCGGTGTCCTGAATCAGGGTTTTGCAGTTCACAGCCCCGGAATAACTGACGGAAACGTAGGTGTCGCGGACTTCGATGCGGTTATCCACCAGCTCGATCTCCGTTGACCTGTCTGCTCCGTCAGCCTTTGTCGTGGCAAATGTGACCACGCCGGTGAAGATGAGCGGACGGGTGTCGCCGTACCCCGCATGGAGTACGACCACGCAGTCGTTTTTACTCAGCTCTGCAAGGTGTTCGTCGCTCAGATTCCAGATAGTCACTTTGGCTGTATTCTGGCTATTGGTGTCGGCCTTTTCTACCGAAAACGAAACGTGCAACGGTCGCTTGCCGCTGCCAATTTCAAACCCGGTCGAGCCTGCCTTGCCCGCCGCCAGCCGGTACTGTCTGTCGAAATTCTTCACGGCATTCTCCCCTTTCGATGGCAACAAAAAAGGCCGCGTTTCCGCAGCCCTGAAGGTTTCCTCTTACTTTGCCTTGCTGAGTTCCTTCTTCAGCAAAACGCATTCCAAAATGATATTGTCCAGACGCTCAATGAGCGCCCCTCCACCTGCTTGCATCGGTTCCCGCTTAAAGGCTTCGGGTTCCGGCTTGAGACTTTGGGGAAGTTCCGTCGGTTCTTGCTGTGCCGGCTTTTTATTCCATGCCGGATACGTTCTGGCGACTTCCTCTCCCATTTCCTGCGTTTTCGGTATCACTTCATCCTCCAGCCAGCGAATCGCTGCATAGGGCGCAGGTCTGCGGCACAGGAGCTTCACGGCGTTTTCCGCAGAAAAGCAGGTAAAATCGCAGCGACCACGCCGCATACCATTGTCCCAAGGAACTTTCCTCAAAACAGATTCAATACGGTTCACGCCCTGATTGCCGCCGGTGACGGCTTTTCTCGGCTGTTCATAGCCCGCGATTGCCGCGAGGTCCGGCCCGCAGAAGAACGGGGTTCCGTCCGGGTCGAAGACGACCCGCAATTCCTGCCGTTCCGGCGTGGTGAAAATCACGCAGTTGTCACGCATTCCGATCACCTCCGTAGAAGCAGCTCCGCAGCCCTTTGTTGCGGGCATTGAAGATTTCCCGGAGAATCACAACGGCACGTTCCGCCTGCTCCAGCTTGCCATCCGCGAGGTTGCTGTCCACCATGTCGATAGCGACACCGACATCACCCATACGGATGACCTCACGCTCAAGGTCCATAGCACTCATATCAGCACACTCCTTTGTCTTGCAAGAAGCCCGCTGACATGATATAATCGTGTCAACGGAACTTCTCAGGATTGTTCCGGGCAAGAGATTGGAACCAGCGGTGCTTTGCAAGGGCGAGCCGCTGGTTCTTTTTTGTTTGCCCGGTTCACATCTTCATTCTAACTTACCGTTCTGGTAATGCAATGAAAGTGACCAATGATATGAGCGTTTTGCAAAAGTTTCCCGTTTTGGTCAGTCCGAGGACTGTCCGGCGGACAATCCAACGGATTCTGTGTAAAATCGGCCATTTTGAGCGACATTCATCCCAAAACCTCTGAAAATCCTCTGATTAAACCCGGACTTTACCAGTAAAAGTATATGGAAATTTGTCTGGAACTTTCTGAGAACGAATTGTCAAACCCGCCATCGAAGATTTGTTCAAAATGAGAATTGATTTTACTGGATGATTTGTTCCAGCATCATGCCGGGACAAACACAAAACGAGCCGTCCCATCGGCAAAATCCTGCCGACCGACGCTCTCCTTTTCGGTCAGGACAGCGAAGATGCCGCTGGGCATATCGTCCCGGCCGAACAGCAGGTTGAGCGGAAACTGCGGGACCATCTTGACACCGAGCAGCAGTGGCGTTCCGAGTGAATCCATCACTCCGAGCATCCAGTAGCCGCCGGTGTCATTCCATGTGAATCGCAGTTGATACAGCCTGCTTTGGAGGGAAACTTTGACAACGCTGTCGTTCATGTCCGGGACTTCGATGACGAAGTAGTCCACGAACGCCCTCCTTATCCCAGCAAGCCGAAACTGCTGGCAGCGTTATAGAGAACGGAACCTCTGCTAGAGCTGGACGAAGAACCTGATGCAGAGGAGCCGCCGGACGAGCCGCTTCCTGCCGTACTTGCGGCGGTGGTGCTCGCTTTTCCAGCGGCTTTTGCAGTTTTGCCCGACTTGCCATAGCTGGCCGGGATTTCTGCGGTGGCGGTTTCCGTCACCTCGATCTTCTTGAAGGCTATCGGAATCTCACGGGCGTAGCCGACCTCCACAGACTTCTTGATGTTCATGCTTGTAATCACCATGTTGGAATACACGCAGTCAGTGGTCGTGACTTCGAGAATCTTCTTGGCGAAATACAAGTCCTTCAGCCGACGAACAACGCCCTCCGTCTTTCCGGGGCCGGAGCCTGTACGCTCCCTCCATGTCACCGGCGTATCGGTCACATAGAGCGTCATATTCAGGGTGTCGGCCTTCAGCACGATGGTGTCGCTTACACTGAAGCCCTTTTCGGTCGGGTACTCAGGCACATCCGCTTCATAGCCTTCTTCGGAGTCGATCAAGGCATCAAACTCGATGTCATCGACGCTGACGGGCTGTTTTGCTCTTGCCATGTACTCTCACCTACTTTGCAAATGCCAGCGCACGGGCCATCTCGCCGGTAGCATCGCCTGCGGCCTTATCCATAGCCTCAGAACTCTTTTGCTGCCCGGCACGGTCGCCGTTGAACTGGTTGTTGATGTTTACGTTCTGGGTCACAGTGCGCCCACCGGTCGTGCCGCCGGTTGCGCCCCGCCCGGTAGCTTTGGAAACCACATTGGCTTTGGCAATGACCGACATTTCGCCGGTCATACCTTCCAGTGCATCCTTCACCTTCTTCTTGCCGGAAGTGATGCCCGATGCCATCAGGTCGATCATGTCCGGCATATAGGTGTGGAAGTCGCTCAGGGGACCATCCTCCGGCTCCGAGAAGCCGAGGAACGACTTGATCGGCTACGCCTTTTACAGCCTCGCCTACACGACCTACCGCAGACTGGATGCCTGATACGATGCCGTCGATGATGTCGGAGCCCCACTTCAGGGCTTCAGCCGGGAGAGATGTTATCCAGTCGATGGCCGCTTGGATGCCCGTCACAATGGCATCGCGGACGTTGCCAATCGTAGCCTTGATGCCTTCCAGCAGATTGCCTGCTGCCTCACGAATCTTGTCCCAGTTCTTCCACAGCAAAACGCCGATTGCGATTGCAGCGGCGATTGCCAGAATGACCGGGCCGAAGGCGCTGGCAAGAACAGAGATTACCGCACCGACCACCTTGATAACGGTGATGATGCTCTTTACAACAACAAAGGCCAGCTTAATAACGGAAATGACCGCTTTCACAACAGAAATAACGGTTGTAATCACGCCAAAGATAGCCGAGATGCCCTTGACAGCGGCTATGACAGCCACCACGCCCACGGCAATTCTGCCGATGGATTCACCGATGTCTGTCCATTTTTTCTTATCAACCTTCCCGCTCGACAATTCCTTGAAGAGCTGAGCGATACCGGGGGCTACCTTGGCTACGGCTTTCTGTATCTCCTCAAACGCCACCACCGCCGCAGTTCGGATGCCCTCAAATATGGGAACAACCACATTACGGACGCCTTCGCCGATGTAGCCGATGGCCTGCTTGATCTTCGTCCATACTCCAACGATGTTCTGGCGCAGCTTTTCGCAGTCTACGCCAGCTCGTTCGAGCATGGTTCCGAGCAGGCTTTTGTCGCCCCGCATGAACGAGATGAAGTCCTCAATCACGAGGGCCAGCAACAGGAAGACCGCAAAAAAGGCCAGCGCCTTTCCGTGGCCCAGCCCTATTGCCCGCGCCAGCTTCGTAAAGCCGTTTATGGCCGCTCCGATTTTCTTGAGGTTCATCGCCACGAGCATGGCCGTGAACGCCGCAGCCAGAACAGACAGCACACGCTGTGAGCCGCCCAGCTTATCCGTAAGGTCGGTGAGCTTCTGGAGCCAGTCACGAATCATCGTCAGACCCTTTGCGCCAATGCTCAGAATCTTCTGATAGGTCGGCAGGAAGAACTGGCCGACTATCGTTTTGATTTCCTTCAGCTTGGCGATGTACCGCTTTTTGGTGCTTTCGTAGCTGTCGAGGCTGCGCTGGCAGTCGCCAATGGCATCCGGGCTTTGCTGGAGGATGGCCTGATAGTTGACCTGCATCTTCGTGAGCTGGTCCAACTTATCGTAGGTTCCCTTCAGGCCCAGCGTAGCCATCGCCTGCGCTCTGGTGCTGTCGTTCAGGACCGCACCCAGCGTCTTGGCGGCTTCAGACTCGCCCATGACAGCCTTCGTCATGGCGTTTACGGACGCTGTTTCGTCCATGTTACCAAACGAGGCAAGGTCGAGGGCCAGCGAGGTCATCTGCTCGGCCATTTCAGCGCCAGCTTGGCGGGTCATGCCAAAGCCGACCAGCAAGTTCTGCTGATCGGCAAGGTAGGTCTTGATGTCGTTTTTATTGCGGCCAATGGCATCGGAGTATTCCTGCGCCCATTTATCGACCTCATTCCGCATATCGCCGAAGACAACATCGAACTTGTTCTGCATCTCTTCAATGGAGGATGCCACCTCAACGCAGCCATCAATGGCGCTTTTGATGCCCGCGACGGACAGCGTGATGCCGACCGCGCCGAGAACTTTGGAGGCCATCGACTTCAGCGACTTGATGCTGCCCTCTACCTTCTGCTCGGAGGCCTGATCGACTTTGTAGCCAAACAGGATACCGATGTCGCGTATGGTCATACTGGTCAGCTCACCTCCTTAGCCATATCCTCTACCCGGCCGGCTTCCACGTCCTGCTCCATGCGGTACAGCGCATAGAGCTTCAGAGCTTCGTCCAGCGTATAGCAGTTCTTCAGCTCCCACATGGATGCCAACCGGGCCTTGATGAGGATGTACATTCTCAGCTCAAGCTCTGTGAAACCGCTGAGGTCGAGGTCGCCGTAGCGTTCCGGGCCCGGGCCATCGTCTTCTCCGCCCACTCGGCGACTTTGCCAAATCGGTCGCCGAGCTTCTTGAAAAAACCGTTGTAGTTGGTGCGGATGACCTCAAACGCCAGAATGAACATATCCTGCACATCGGTGCAGAACACCTCGTTGGCAAGGTCTTCCGTAAGCAGGCGCACCTTTTCGCCCGGCTGCTCCACCGAGATGTTACTGCCCGCGATCAGCAGGTGCTTCAGGATTTTCTCGACCTTATCGCCATCGAGCGAAGAGAAAGCCCCCGCAATCGCGGGAGCTGCATCTTCTACCTTGATGTCGAGCAGACCGTCACCCTCCTTTTCCGTATCCACGTCAGACAGCAGCGGTGCAAGGCCAGATACGAGCGGCAGAACGAGCGCTGCCAGTTCGCCGGTCATGTTCGCTGCTTTGAACGCCGGAAGCGGACGGATGTAGAAGATATTTTCACCCACGGTTACTTCGCGGGTTTCGAGCTGCTTCAGGTTATTCATCGGTGTCCTCCTTACTCGTTCATGGTGGCATCGCCGGTGTCAAGCTCCCACTCACGGTTGTTGGTCTTTGCCGCGAGTGACAGGAGCTTTCTTCACGCACCATGCAGCTTCCGTGCTGAACACCAGACCGCCCTTCAGGTCCTTAATCAGAATCGGGAACAGGCCGTTGCCGGTGTCGCGGTCGAGATCGACCATGCCGGAGAAGTACGAGTTGCTGTCGCTGGTCTGCAACAGGGTGAGCTTGACCTTGTAGGTGTTATCCGGCGAAATCGAACGGGCAATTTCGCCGTCACAGCCGGTCTTTTTGGTGATACCGTCGCCGTTCGGCTCAATGCTGATGAAGCTGTCGTCTGCATAGCCGGTGACAATGTGCGTACCGCAGGTGACGATAACTTCCTTCGGGTTGTAGGTTTTGATCTTGCTGGACATTTACTTTCCCTCCCTTACAGATTCTCGTAGGTCAGGCAACCCTTGATTTCCACCACATGGATAGCACCAGCAATGCGGGCAGAGAACTTGCAGTCCTTCAGGATACGGGATGCCTTCTGGGTGCTGGTCAGGTCTGCTGCCAGCGGCACGGACGTGGTGTAGCCCGGAATAGCATTACCGTCTGCATCATACTCCGTAGGAGCAATGCCGCCGTACTTCTGGCCGTCCTTCAGGGATGCAAGCATCTGGTTCTCAACAAGGCCGATGCCGTTGTCGGTGTAGGGAATCTTCGGGTTGACGATGAGCAGGTTCACGACACGAACCTGCATATCGTTCTGGAGCCAGTCGCGGAAGCGGATAACATCAATCCACTCACCGCCGCCGGTCTTGCCGCCCTGCGTGATGTTCTTGGATGCCACGGTGATGACATAGTTGAAGTTCGCAGCCTCCAGTTTCTTGATAAACGTGCTGGTCAGCTTTGCAGGAGAAACGGTCGCAAGCGGCATCAGCGCCCACGTTTCCTGACCGGCGTGGTAGTTCATCGCCTTGACGGCCGCAGCTACAGCCATGCCGTACAGGTTCTCAGCCGGGATGTCGTTCTCCAACTGGTCTGCCGTTTCTTTCGGGAAGAACGGGAAGCTGCGCAGATAAAGGCCGGCATCCACAATGGGTTTATCCGGATCCTTGTCGATGTAGCCGCACAGCTTGTTCTGGGTCTCGGTCCACTGGATGATTTCCTTGACCTTTTCATCCGCCAGGCCGACCGGGCAGATGCAGTACCAGCCATTGACGGCCAGCGCATTCTCCAGAACAGCACTTACGGTCTGCAATGCGGGGTCTTCGGTCTCCTTGTCCACGATGTCGCCCATAAATGCAACATAGACCTCGTGGGGTCTGGGAGACTGCGAAAAAGCCACCCGTGCAGCCACGCCAACAGGGTCAGTGCGTTCACCGGTGGCAGCGATGCCCAGCGCCGTCAGCTCCTCCAGACTGTTGTACACGCCGATGGCAGGTACATCCCCAGTCGGATTTGCAGGGGCAGGACCCAGAATCAGGATATTGTCGAAGTTGGCATCGTTGGAGATGGGGGACGCCAGCGAGATGTCAACGGTACAAATCCTATCGAGGCTATTGCTCATATATCTTTTTCCTCCTTTGCAAGTCGGTTATTTATCTCGGCATTCGTGAAATATTCGCCCTCATGGGCAGTCATCTCCGAACTGCCGCCGCCGCTGGGTGTCGGGGTTACCTGCGGCTCAATGTTGATGACATCATCAGCTTGGATGTCATCTTCGCCATCGGAATGCTTCACGCTGTCGATGTCCAGCGTTCCGGTAATGCCGATGGCCGTCATGGTGAAATAAACCGCGATTTCCAGCATTGCCCGGAACTCGTAGTTGGTATCATGCACCAAATCGGTCAAATCCTGAACTGCCGTAGGAACGACAATGGCGATGTCATGCTGGTGACACCACTGTGTTACGAACGGGGAGTTCAGGAAACTCTCAAAGGCCAGCATATCATCTTCGGCCGTGTTTTCGGCAATGGGGGTGAAGCCCGGTGCCACTTCTTCCTGCCTGCCATGCGTGAACAGATCAATCTGCACAGGAACAGATGCAGGATAAAAGGCTACCGGTGTGCCTTCAATGATTTTGACCGGCGGGTTTCTCGACCGGTTGACGGAGCCGGTGGTCAGCGTGACCAGCGGACTGCCGGGCTTTGCTACAAAGCTCTGCTTGGCATACGTCACGGTTGCTCCAGCAAAGTACGTTTGGGTGAGCTGCACAAGCAGCTTCTTCAGCTCGGCAAGCGTCATACGCAGCAATACCCACCTTTCCCATCTGCTCGGATTTCAGGGCGCGGCATACGGTTGGCCTCTGCTGCTGAAACCTGAACAAACTCGCTGCGGCAGTGACCCACCATCGTGTGGTCCCACCCCAGCGAGCTGACACATTCATACCAGTGTCCTTCCGGGTCCATCCGCCCCTGATAGAAAAGCCAGTCGGCTCTGCGGCCGACAGAGCGGTCTGCGGTATGGAAAACGAGATCACCGAAAGCCTTCATGCGCTTTACGGTGTTCTCACCTTCCGGGAGCGCCTGAAGCTCATCTTTGGAGAGCGGCTGAACATTCAGGGACGTGATGAAGTCTTTATACCCGGAAACCCCATAACCATCGACAATGTTCTCCTCGCCGAAGCGACGCACAACAAATGCTCTGCGAAAAATGCCCAGCCCCATATCAACCACTTCCTTTCTTGCGAATGACGTATTTGACGGACTGCCGCATTCTGCCGGTGTCGATCAGCGGTTTGTCCGATTTCTTCTTGCGTATGGTGGAGGGCGCGTTCGGTTCATAGCTGCCGCTCTCGATTTTCTCTTGAACTAAGCCCACGCCGAATACGCCAATTTGCTTCAGGCTTTGCTCGGCCGTTCCGCCAGCAGTAATAGCCTTTAGCTGCTGTGCGCACATGGCATTGATGGGGTCAGCATTCTCATCAACGCTCTTGCGCAGAAATGGCCGGGACGGCGCGGTCGAAGTTCCCAGTTCGTTCCACATAGCAATTTGAGCCATATCAACGCCCCGGTCGTCTGTGACCTTGCCAGCCTGAAATCCAACAAAAACTTCCTTGTCCTGAAGCTCATCTATTTGGCGGAAGAACTTTTCCCCTTCCGGGGTCAGCCGGTCCCACCCGCCAGTCATCGGCACTCACCCGCTGAGTGAATCGAGATCACGACCAGCCGCCGCAGCGTCAAATACTCCAGACCATAGGGAGTCAGCGCCAGTTCGGCATCTGCCATCAGGTTGGTTCCCTGATTTACGTTGAAGCTGACAGACGTTTCGCCTTCAGTGTAGCTTCCAACGCGCAGAGCGTCGCCTACGCTTCCGTACTGGTTGTCGCCATAGCCGGCCATTTTCAGGCGATGTGCCGTCAGGAGTGCGATGGCTTGGTCATACAGCTTCCCGAACACCTTCTTGCTGATGAGCGGCGCTGTGAGGTTCAGCCATGCCTCAACGGTCTCATCGTTCAGCACGTCGAACTCGGTGGCAACCAGCCTGAAAATTCTGACGGCATCTCCCATGACTTATTTCTCCTTCGCAGCAGTGCGGCTCTTGACCTCGGACAGGTTTCCCTGCCCGATGAAGAACTTCACGATCTCGTTGTCATCATAGCCGGTGACTTCCTTGGCTTCACCCGGCAGGATCACGGTAGCGCCGATGCTGATGATTTTGTTTCCGATATTCTTCAGTTTCATATCATGGCTCCTTTACAAAAAGATAGGAGCCGCCGCATAAACACACGGCAGCTCCACAGGTGAATCAGCAGATGCCAGTAGCAATCAGCATGGACATGGGGTAGTAGATGATAGCACCTGCGGTGCGGGCCTCGCAGGGAACGACCATTTCCAGACCTTCAGGCTGCACGGGATACTGCATGAAGGACAGCGGGTTCTCGATGGTGAACTTGCGGGGGTCGTTCTTGAACAGCAGCGCAACGCCCTTGCCATCGCTTTCTGCCGCATACGGGTTGGTGTCCACGCTGTCGGGGTCCAGCTCCGGGCAGGAGACGATGCGGGCAATATCCGTGATATTATCCTGAATGTACTTCAGCACGGTGGTCGCAGTGCTTTCGATGCGGCGGTTCTGAATCTCGATATACGCCTCGGACGGCAGGGCCAGAGTGTCCGGCTTCTCCACCTTCTTGGTGGTGCGGGCGACCTGCTTCAGCATACCGGTGATGTCGGCCAGAATCTCGTCCTCGGTCTTGTCGGCCCACTTGGTAGAACCCTTTGCGCCGGTTGCAGGGACGTACAGCGGCACATCGTTGTCCTTGGACAGAACGCCGCGCAGGTAGCTGTCGCCCAGAGACTTGATGATGGCGGTGGTGGGCTTACCCTTCACATCAGCACGGGGCAGGTCGGTGGCGTAGTTGCTGATAATCTTCGCCATGCCGGTCTTGTCGTAGCTGTAGTAAGTGACGGTCTCGGCGCCGGGGTTGATTTCACTGGAGACCGGGAACAGCTTCAGCGCGGTGAACTCCGGGTACTCCACATCGTAGGACTGAGACTTGACGTAATCCAGCTCGCGGGCGAAGAACACGGAGGCATCGCTGTCATCATCGAAGTTCATCTGCGGAGTTTCGACCAGAGCGGCCGGAATCTTGGAGTGCAGCAGAGCGTCGTAGTCGTTCTGGTCGTATCTCATGGATTTCTGGTTAGTGTTCATCTGATTTTGTCCTCCTTCTCTCAGACAGTAGGCTTGGCATCGTCGGTGGATGCAGCGTGACCGTCAGCGCCGCTCGCGGCAGGAACGCCGTACAGCTCCACCGGTGCAACGCCATTGCTGGCTGCACCGATGAAACGACCGGGAATTGCGATGCCGCCCTCCTTTGCGAAACAGCCTGCCTCATCGCCTTCCACGATCATGTGCAGGGCATCACCATAGGCGGGTGCAGCGCCGGTCGCCAGACGTACCCAAACGCGGCCACGGCGCATGACACCGACGTTCTGGTTGTTCAGGACGTAGAGCTTCCCCTCCAAATCCTGCTGGCGGTCGAAACCGTTGATGACAACACCCTCGAAGTTATCAGCAGTGCTTGCGCTGGTCGGAAGCGCAACGCTGCTGCCCGGGACCTTGCCGGTGACAACGCCAACGCCGAAATGCAGCTTGCCGTTCTCCTCCTCGTTGAAA
>OHGR01000602.1_pt1 | contig 14228 bp, 14 predicted proteins | sample 1567911 | NCBI WGS metagenome assembly OHGR01 (sample SAMEA3879552, study PRJEB24766) | human gut metagenome | biome: human-associated habitat; feature: feces | place: USA | collected 1985/1987
CGCTCTTTACTGAGTAAGGCTTAACAAATGGAACACCGCCTGAGCATTCAAATTCAAGTCCCTCGAACGGGTCGATCTCCTGAGTTTTTTCAAGACCCTCAACAGTGAAATCCTTTGTTACCTTGCCGTCCTTAACGTCGGCTGTCTTGTATGTATAATACTTGTCGTCATATTCAAACCAAGTCATGTCACCGCTTTCTTCTGCACCATAAACGTCTATGTTAGCTGTAACAGTGTACTTGTCGCCGTTTTTCAGATCTGACTTGTAGTCATAATCATAGTAGATAAATGGATATGCTGAGTCATATGAAACGTCAGCAGAGCCGTTGCCGTCAAAGCCTGAGAACTTGACCTCAACGCCCTTGAAGAAGTCGATCTCCTCACCATTTTTAAGATCCTTTACAGTTACCTCAAACTCAGTGTTCTTTAGCTTTATGTTCTTGTCCTTGAGAGAATCCTCGTTGTACTTTACGGTGCATTTTACCTTGTCACCGTTTTTAAGATTCTTGTTTGCTTTCTTATCAAAAGTGATCTTCAGCTTATACTCACCATCGCTATTTGTTTTGAGAAGGGCATTTCTCATCTTCTTAGCTTCTGTAAAATCATCAGCTTTGTTAAATGCTTTTGTAAGAGTTTTCTTGTCAAGTGCAAAATACTTGCTTACCTTTGATGACTTGTCAGATGAGCTTGCATAGTCGGAAAGATCATCAAGGTCCCCAAGGTCAAGATCTGTCTCGTCAGCAAGGTCGCCGAGAGCGCTTGTAGCGTCTGCCATTGAATAGTAGCTCTTGTCATAGCAGTTAAGCTCTGCCTCAACATAGCCACAGCCGTCAATGCCCTTAAATTCAAACTTGAAAAGATCCTTTGCGTCGATCACCTGATATTTAAGAATGTTGCACAGAATGATGATCGCAACGATAACAACGATAAGAGCTGCAGCGGCGATAAGTGTTATCTTCTTGTGACCCTTTACCCATTCGCCAAGCTTAGCAAAAGGATTTGGCTTTGCAGCCGCAGGAGCTGCTGCCTGAGCGTAGTTGTTTGCTGGTTGTGCATACTGCTTGTCATACTGAGGAGCCTGCTGCTGTACAGGCTGAGCCTGCTGAACGGGTGCCTGAGCAGGTGCTGCCTGCTGTGTGGAAATGCCTGCTTCGGCTTCCATTTCGGCGATAGACGCACCGCAGCCGCCACAGAATTTTTCTTCCGGACCTATTGGCGCTCCGCACTTAGCACAAAACTTGATAGTGTTCATTTCATACCTCCATTGATACTTCTTTTCTAAACAGGATAAAATTTTTTATCCTATTCATACATTCTAAGTATAATATTAGCAGAAAGAAAAGTCAAGAAAAACTCGTTGAAACCGCCTTGTTCTGTATGATTTTTGTAGATTTGTACAATAACGCAAGAAAAAATCATACACTTTGATAACGTTTTAGACACAATTTTTCTACATTAAAAAACCGAATATAAATGGGGATACTGAGTGTGGTATATCTTCTCTGTCCATGAGCGTATGCTCTCGCACTCTGACAAAAATTCCTCAGAGCCCTTTTCCAATAGGGCTGGAAGCTTTGCCACTGCATAGGAGATATCATCAAGTGTGCAGGATTGTGCTATATATGATATTCTTACATAATATTTATTCCAAGCATTTTCGAGTTCTTCGAGCCGTTGGGCTGTGTCGCTGTCCTCATTTCTGTAGCTGTTTTCAGCGGCGTTCACAAGGTTTATGAACTTATCGTTTTCTTTTTTTACCGCAAATACGGAGAACACTGACATGGCGGCTACGACAGTGAGGATAATAATGCAGGCGGTCAATCTTTTCATTGTGATTGCTCCTTTATACTTTTTTCTTGCCTTTGTCTTTTCTTATGGCAACTATCTGCCCTGAGGGGTCAGCGGTGCAGATGTAAACATCTTTCAGGGACATACCCTTTTCTCCTAGCTTTTTCATGAGCCACTTTTCGTCCTTGCCGATAAGACCAAGGGCGGAGTATATTATCCTTCCGTTGTCGACAACGAGCTGTGGAGGATCGGTCTGAGATCCTTTTATGCCCATTCCGCCATTGTTTACAGGTCGAAACTGTGCTTTCTGATAGACCGATATCTTGCCTGTTGTTTCCACCACCGCAAGCTGTACCTCGTTTATATCGAATATACCCATGCTTCTTAGGGACTCCAAAAGATCGTCTGCGGAAAAACGCAGGTCTTTGAGCTGTTTTTGATCTATGATCCCACGGGACACGACTATTTTCGGAGAGCCGCATATGAGCTTTCTAAGCCCTCTGAATTTAAGCGAGCAGTGAGAGAGTATAACGTCAAGGCACACCAGCGTGAATATAGGCACTATGCCCATTGACATCGGTATAGTCATATCCTCGATAGGCAGGGTGGCGATGTTTGAAAGCAAAAGCGTTATAACAAGCTCCGAGGGCTGTAATTCGCCTATCTGCCTTTTGCCCATAAGGCGTATGCTTATGACAATGAGTATATAAAGTATAACGGCTCTGAAAAAAACTATCAGCATTTTGTTTTCCTCCAATATGGTCAAAGCTATTTTTTGCAGCTTTAATGCAGAATATTCTGATAACAGCCGCAGATAATAAATACAACAAAATTTCATGTAGGAGAAACAAAATGAATACACCCGATTTCAGAAACTACAAAAACGCTGAGATAGATAAGACCATTGACGCCGCCATGACTTCCCTTCGCACCATAACAGGCAATTCAATGGATCTTAACATAATGAATGTGAAGATATGCTCCGTAAGCTGTGCGTTGGTATCCATAGAGGGAATGATCTCAACGAGCGCAATGTCAGAGCTTATTTTCAGACCTATAATGGAGCTTTCTGCACGAAAGTCAAAGGGCAATGCAGAGCAGGTATTCGACTTCCTGACAAAAGAAAGCCTGCTTGCCGCCGAGAGAAAAACGGTCTTTAATTATGGTGACGTCATACAGTTTTTGTTTTCGGGCTTTGCGGTCATATTTGTGGAGGGGCTTTCAAAGGCTGTTGTTTACGGTATCCAGGGTTACGACAAGCGGTCGGTTTCTGAGCCTGCAAGCGAGCAGACTATAATGTGCGCACAGGATTCTTTTACGGAAACAATAAGAACTAATATTTCTCTTGTGCGCCGACGAATGAAAACACCATCGCTGCGGTTTGAGATGATGCAGATAGGAAAGCGTTCTTCCACCGACGTGTGCATGGTCTACATGAGCGACCGGGCAAGCTCAGATGCTGTGGACAGGCTGAGAAAGCAGCTCAAAGGCATAAAGCTCGACACTGTTCTCACAAGTGGATATATCGAACCTTTTATCGACGAAGGCTTCGGTTCGTCAGTGTTTTCACAAATGGCTTATTCCGAAAGACCTGATATGATATGCACAAGGTTAAATCAGGGCAGGATATGTGTTTTTGTGGACGGCACGCCATTTGTGCTTATCTGCCCATCGCTTTTTGCGGAAAATTTTCAGACCATGGACGATTTTGCGGAAAAGCCTTTTTACGTCACCTTTATGCGGTGGCTGAAATATATTGCGTTCTTTCTAGCGGTGGCTTTTCCGGGTCTGTATGTTGCACTGGCGAGCTTTCACCCTGAGGTCTTCACATTGAAGCTTCTTCTGAATCTTGCAGTTTCAGAGGAGTCAACGCCTTATCCGTTGACAGTGGAGGTGCTTGTGCTAATGCTTCTATTTGAGATAATGAAAGAAGCAGGCTTGCGGCTTCCAAAGCCTGTGGGAAGCACTGTTTCTATAGTGGGCGGTCTTATCATAGGCGACGCTGCCGTAAAAAGCGGACTTGTGTCCGCACCTCTGCTTATAGTGGTGGGGATAACCACAACATCATCGTTCGTTATACCGAGCCTTTATCAGCAGACGGCTATATTAAGGCTAGTGTATATTCTGGTGGGCGGCGGCTCGGGGCTTTATGGCATTGCACTTTGCACTGTGCTTTTGATGATAAATATAAACTCCATGGACGACCTTGCAGTATCTTACACCGCTCCTGTTACGCCATTTTTCTCAAAGGGTATAAAGGACGTTATTTCAAGGCGGAGCTTTCGGTCATATGAGAAAACTCACAGCACCATTAAAGAATACAAGCTTGACGAAAAGGGGGGAAGCCAATGAAAAAGCTTACGCCAATGCAGTTTTTTGCAATGCTTATCTGTACAAGAGCCTTTTCAATGATGACATTTCTCCCTGAAAGCACCGCAAACGCCTTGGAGCTTATGCTTGGAACAGTGCTGTCTACAGTTTTTCAGATAGTTATGATATGCGGTATGGCGGCTTTCCACAAGCGCTTTCCTAATGATGACCCATGCACCTTTGTGGTGAGCCGTTCAAAGTGGGCAGGCAGGGGAGTTTGTACATTGTATCTTGCATATTTTCTTACAGTGTCATTTTATGTTATCGGCACTTTCACCTATTATATGGATTATTATTTTTCTGATTATATTCCACGGCTCATGATAGTTCTCAGCGTTGCCGCCTGCGGGATATATGTTGCAATGTCAGGCCTTGGGGTCATAGGAAAAACGGGAACAGTGCTTTTTGTACTTTTTCTCTTTGTGACATCTATCCTTGTTATAAGCTCTCTTGAAGATTTCACATTCGTTGATTTTCACCTTGCGGAAAGAAACGTTGGAAAAGGCATTTTTCATTCTGCTGTCAGCGAGCTTGCAAGAAGCTCTTATCTTGCAGTGATAGTTTTTCTTTTACCCTCAACAAAGGGCAATGCAGCAAAAACGTCTGTGTATTTTCTGCTCACAAGGCTTGCCCTTGTTGAAATAGTCTTAGGCTTTATCACAATGATACTTGGAGATTACACTCTTCTTGCAAAACTGCCATTCTTCGCACTTGCGGCATTTTCACGCACTGCCATAATAGAACGCTATGACGCCGCTGTTATGGGCGTGTGGGTAATGCTCTCGGTATATAAGCTGGGAGTATATTTCCATTGTTCAGGCAGATGCCTGAGATATGTTTTTCCTAAGCTCGGTTCTGGATCGGGCGTGATAATAACAGCGGCGATTCCTGCGGTGGCAACGCTTTTCTGGCTTTTGCCTCACAAGTGGGAGAGCATCGCATACGCAGGGCTCAGCCCTATCCCACTCATATTTCTCGGAGGCGTAATACCGCTTCTATGCCTGACATTTGTGAAAAAGGGGGCGAGATCTGATGAAAAAGCGTAAGATACAGGTAGCTGTTGTGCTTTTTATCGCAGCAGTGACGCTGTTGTCTTCTTCTTTCGGCAGGCAGGTGGATATCGAGGAGCGTGTTCTTTGCCACGCCATGGGCGTTGACTATGAAAACGGGGAATACAATGTGTCATTGCAGGTCTTTAAGACCCAGAGCATGGGTTCTGACACTCCTCTTGATGTGAGCCAGTCCAATATACAGACTGTCAATTGCAAAGGCAGGAGTATCCGAGACGCCATTGAGGGCTGTCAGTATCAGCTAGGCAGGGAGATCTTTTTTGGCCATCTTCAAATAATATGCTTTAATAAAAATATAGATCTTTCCTCTCCGGAGGAGCTGTTCTCTTTTGCTATAAAGGACAAAAATGTTTTTCTTGGAGTGGAGCTTTGCTTGGCGGAAAATACCGCAGAGGAGCTTATGAACGTTCAGCTGACAAGGGGAACGATGTCCTCAGAAAACTTCACACAGGTCATAAAAATGGGTGTGAAAAACGGCATAACGGTGGAGTGCCGCCTTATCGATCTGCTTTCCTGCATAAGATCACCGCAGTATATCGCTATGCCAGTTATCTCTATCAAACAACCGCTGGGAGATTTTGCGGAGAGCCATGAGGAAAAGTCAGCGGAACAGCAGGAGCCGCTTTTGGAAATAAAAAAGACCGCCCTTATACGAAAAGGTACGGTGCTTGAGAGTTATCTTTCCCACGCTGACGCATCAGGCTGTCTGTGGCTCACGGGAAAGGCAGAGCAGTATTATGATATGATCGAATATAATGGAAGCCCCATGGACGTTAGGATAACCTCTGACAGCCACAGCCTGAAGCTTGATAACGAGAACGGCAGGCTCGTATGCAGATTGAAGCTCACTGTTCTTGCACACAGTTCTCTTGATATCCGTGACGAGAAAAGCTCAGATCAGGTGGCGGCACTTGTGAAACAGCGCCTTGAAGAAAACATCATAGGGGTGTGGAACAAAGCCCTGTATGAGAACAGGACGGATATTTTTGATGTGTGGCGGCTTTTCCGTCACAAATATCCGCAAAGCTATCTAAAGTATGCCGACCGCCTTGATGAAGTGCTAGGCTCGGTGGAGCTTGAAACGGATATCACCTGTCGGGTGTCATAAGACAGAGCATATCCTCGGGAAGCGGTGCGGTAACAGTCACTATCCTGCCGTTTTCGGGGCTTTGAAAAGTCATTTTCTCGCAGTGGAGAGCCTGACGGCTTATAAGAGGGCTTGCCTCGCCATAAAGGTCATCACCCAGGAGAGGATAGCCCATAAAAGCCGTGTGTACTCTTATTTGGTGCGTTCTGCCGGTTTCAAGAAAGAAGTCCACAAGAGAAAGATCTCCCAACCTTTTGCGTACAAGATAATCCGTTGCGGAATATTGTCCGTCAGCCCTCACACAGCGTTTTATTATAGTTTCCTGCTCCCTTGCGATAGGCGCACAGATACGCCCGCCGCAGTGGGGCAGGTCTTTTATTATTCCAACATAGGTCTTTTCAAAGCTTTTTTGGAGCATTGCGGCGCTTCGCTGACTTTTTGCCACAAGCACACAGCCGCTCGTGTTGCGGTCAAGGCGGTTGACAGGTCTAAAAGCGAGGCTTGGATAAAGTGCGGCAAAAAGATTTCCCAGCGTATCGTCACGATGCTTTATTGACGGGTGGCAGGGCATAAAAGGCGGCTTTGAGAACACCACCATCTCGCTGTCCTCATAGAGGATATCAGCTTTCAGGTCAGGATTAGGGTCAAGAGATTCACCGTCACCCTCGTTTATCATGATGATGTCATTTTCATATACAAGGTCAACAGTGCGGATAAGGACGCCCTTTCTTGTCATGCCGTTTTCAGTGCGTTTGAGCCTTGTTATGAGCCTTTTTGAAAAGCCCCTTGAACGCAGTACACATTCAAGGGCTTTTTCATTTTCTTCTTTTGTTATTGTCACAGTCATTTGCTGTATTTCCTCCAGCGCTTTATCATTGACGGCATTTTGTCCTGCCAGTAGCTTCCCATTATATCCTGCAAAAACACTATATAGCTTAGTCTGAAATATGGATAGATGATAAAAACAGGATATACTAACAGAAGTGCGGGGATATACATAACAAAGCTCAGCAGGAACGAGATATATCTGCCATGCTGACCGTCCATGAGCCTTACAGAAAGATCGCAGGCGTCAAAAATGTTGGTGCGTGGGTTTAGAGTCATTATATATGGCGCAAGGGCAAGGGATATCCAGTAATGCACCATAAGTCCGAAAAACACAACAGACAGACCCAGTGAGAACATGAAACAAAGAAGACCTGCGGAGGTAAGCTCGCTGAGCTTGCATACCCAGCCCCAATAATACACGCTGTAGGTTGAGATAGCGAAAGGTACTGCGGAAAATAATTTCAGTGAATTAATTATAATGGAAGAAAACATGGTGTGGGAATAATATACATAAGAATGTGAGTTTATATACTGCCTCGATCCCACATAGCTGTCTGCTCTTGCAATATCAACAAAAAATCTGCGGACAGTCCACATTTCAAAAGATGCAAAAGGTATAATGACAATGAGGTCAAGAAACCAGAATAGCCTTACGGAAACATGATCTTTTATTCCCTGCCACGAGAAAAAGTACTCCCAGCCGATGCGTTTGAAAAGCATAAAAAGGGCAAGGTCGCACAGACCAAGAAATACAAACACCGCAAACAAAAATGCCGTGAGCGATACGCAGTTTCCCATGTTCTGGCTTATATTTTTTCTTGCTGACAGTTTTATCTCTTTGTTTGTCAAGCCTTTTCCCCCCTCGTTTCTGTTTTTACTGTTTACTTATCCTCTTAGTCGGTATAATAATCCTCAACAGTGTAATCAGGCATTTCCTCATATTTTGGCGGATATGTTCCTATTACCTCGAAAGCGTTTGAACGCTGCCACATGGAAGCTGTCACCATGACTTCAAAGCCCTCACCGAAATCGCAGGCGTAGTCCATAGGCTTCCTTTTCGGCACACCGAAGCCTGCCAGCATATTCATTATAAGACCTCCGTGGGTGCATACCGCAACATTTGTAAGACCCTCGTACATCATATCGGAAATGATGATGTTCAGAGCTTCATAACAGCGGTTTATGACCTCTCTTGTTGATTCGCCGTTCGGCGGAGGATTGTCAAGTCCTCCTTTTATGAACTGCTCATAATCAGGGTCATTCATAAGCTCATCAGCGGTCTTGTTCTCAAACTTGCCGAAGTCCATTTCACGAAGCTCGGGCATCTCAGCCACAAGTCTGTTAGGCTGGAGTATAGATATAGTCTGTTTGCACCTTTTTAAAGGCGAGGTGTAGACCTTCTGCACCGAAGGGTAATCATACTTTTCTATCTTTTCATAAAGCTGGTCAGCACCCTCTCTGCACAGCGGCAAGTCGGTAGTACCGATATAACGTCCGTCAAGATTTGCCTGCGTCATTCCGTGACGGATAAATGCTATTCTGTAGCCTTTCATATTTAAAATACCTGCTTTCTTTTTCTTTTATGATAAGTGCTTTAAAACCTGCACAAATTTTTTTCACTTAAATACGTCATTTTATAGATTTTATATTTACAAATACATAAATTTATAGTATAATAGAATAATGGTTGAAAAGCCAATATGATTTTATATATGGGAGATATTACATGAGCAATGACAGCAAAGATGAGCTGACTCTCAGGATAGGTGAGAAGCTTACCGCCGCAAGGATAGAAAGCGGCTATACACAAAGCCGTGCGGCTAGAGCAGTTGGCACCAGCCAGTCTTGCATATCAGCCGTTGAACACGGCAAAAAGCAGAACGTCAATATCATCATTGCTCTTATAAAGCTTTACGGCGCTTCCTATGAAGATGTGTTCGGTTTAGTCAAGGTCAGAGAAAAAAACTCTGCGTTAGGCTGTTTGGACGAGGGAAGCGAGCTGCTGAGGGAGCTTATAAAAGACAGCGGCATAAAGGGTCTTGAAACTCAGACGGACATGGCGGTGAAAATATGCACCTATATGCTTTTGAGAAAGCTTTACTCTGAAAATCCTCATAACTCCCACAAGCTTTTTGAGCTTGACACTGAGGAAACCATGGAACGCTGTGTAAAATATCTTTCCGCTCAGCCTAAAGACCTTGACAGGATCCTTGGTATGGCAGGAAAAAAGGTGAACAGGCTCGAGGTTTCAGTGGGAAAAAATCCTGAACTGAGGGCGTTTATCAAAGAGTGCGAACACATTTTGCTCGCTTGCACATAAGAATTTTGATACCGATGTTATCATACTTCGGATATTATAACACACTTTTCAACTAATTTCAAGTGAGGTATAAAAATGAAAAAGCCTGAAAGGCGGCTGTTTGTATCGGTAGCGTGTGCGGCGGCTCTTATGGTGTGCGGAGCGGTGATGATGCACTTAGATAAAAAGCCAGATGAAGCGACATTTTTCGCCATGGATTGCCCATGCACAGCCGCTGTTTACGGCGGCGACGCTGAGGCGGTGAAGGACAGGATAAAGGCTTTGGAAAAGCTTTATTCGCCTTATGAGGAAGGCTCGGAGTTATCACGGCTCAATGAGAGCGGCAGGCTTGAGCTTTCTGAGGAAACTGCACGGCTTATAGAGAAGAGCATAGAGCTTACAAAAAAATACGGCGGAGCGGATATTTCCGCAGGGGCAGTGACGGAACTTTGGAACGTTACTGGCGATGAGCCGAGAGTGCCTGAGCAAAGTGAGATACAGACTGCTCTTTCCGCTGTGGGATATGGGAATATAAAGCTTTCGGGGAGCGAATGTGTCCTTGAAAACGGCACACAGATAGACGTGGGCTGTGACGGAAAGGGCTTTGCCCTTGACGAAGCGAAAAAGCTGTTGGATAGTGAAAAAGCCGATTGTGCGGTGGTGAGCTTTGGCTCGTCAACGCTTCTTTACGGGCAGAAGCCGGATAAAACAGATTTCAAGGTTGCGGTCACAGACCCTTTTGATAACGATAACACCTGCCTTAGCTTCACAAGCGGCGGTGGATTTGTTTCCACTTCTGGTGGATATGAGCGTTATTTTGAAGCACAGGGCAAAAAGTGGAGCCATATTTTTGACCTGACAACAGGCTATCCATGCGAAACAGACCTTGTTTCAGTCACTGTGATAGGGCAGAGCGGCATTGAAACCGATTTTCTGTCTACCTGCATTTTTATTGGCGGAAGCGTTGAGCTTGACAGGTGGCTCAGTGATGAAGATATAGAAGTTATTGCCATTGATGAAAATGGCGTAGTTTATTGCTCTGACAGTATAAAGAGCAGGATAAGTATAAGTGATGATAAATTCAGGTTTGAATAGTCATAAAGTATGATAAGGGGGAAAATTATGAAACTCAACAGCATTTTTCTTTCCCACAAAAAGGGGACGGAAAACAGCGAAACTATCGCCATGCCGCTGCCTGCAAGAGTGAAGATATCCATGTCACAGCACATGGGAGCACCTTGCGAGCCGACAGTTGCCAAGGGTGACAGAGTGCTTGTGGGACAGGTCATAGGCGAAAGCAATGCTTTTATGTCATGCCCTGTTCACTCGTCTGTGTCAGGCACAGTGGCGGCGATATCCGAACTGCTCACAGCAGGCGGAAAAGTGTGCAAAATGGTGGAGATCGACACCGACGGAGAGCAGGAGCTATCACCTGACGTAAAGCCGCCTGTTATAACAGACAAGGCGAGCCTTTGCGAAGCCGTAAGGCAGTCAGGCTGCTGCGGAATGGGCGGCGCAGGCTTCCCGACCGACGTAAAGCTGCAGCCCAAGCAGCAGGTGGATACCCTGCTGATCAACGCTTCCGAGTGTGAAGTGTGGCTGACCAGCGATACGCAGGAGATGCTGAACTGCAGCGATGATATCATCCGCGGCATCAAGGCCGTGCTGCAGTACACCGGCATCCCGAAGTGCGTCATCGGCATTGAGAACAACAAGCCCGAGTGCATCGACCTGCTGTGCAAAAAGACCAATGGCGACAGCACCATCGAGGTCAAGCCCCTGCCCAGTGTCTACGGCACCGGCGCAGAGCTGATCCTTATTGAAAAGTGTCTGGGCCGCGAAGTGCCCCACGGCGGTCTGCCCGCAGATGCCGGGGCCATCGTCATGAACGTGACCAGCGTCTCCACCCTTGGCAAGTATCTGGCTACCGGTATGCCGGTGGTCGAGCGCACCATCACTGTGGACGGCGATGCCTGTGCAAAGCCCCAGAACATCGTTGTCCCCGTGGGCACTGCCTATCAGGACATCATTGATTTTGCGGGTGTCAAGGGCGAGCTGGGCAAAGTGGTTGCCGGCGGTGCCATGATGGGCCCCGCTGTGGAGAACCTGAGCTACCCCACCACCAAGACCACCTCCGGCCTGATCTTCCTGAGCAAGGCCGCTGCAGAGCCTGCACCGGTGAATCCCTGCATCCGCTGCGGCCGCTGCGTGGAGTACTGCCCCATGGGTCTGGAGCCTGTGGAGGTCAATCAGGCATACGCTGCACGCGATGTGCAGGAGCTGGGCAAGCTGCATGCAGACTACTGCTTCAACTGCGGCAGCTGCTCGTTCGTCTGCCCGGCAAAGCGCCCTGTTACCCAGATGATGAGTCTGGCAAAGGCGTTCTACCTTGGTGAAATCAAAAAAGGAGGCAATAAGTAATGGATACGAAGCTTATTGTTTCGGCTTCCCCGCATGTGCGCAGCGAAGAGACCACCCAGAGCCTGATGGCCAACGTGATCGTCGCCCTGTGCCCCTGCGTGGTGGCCTCTGCCATCATTTTTGGTATGCGTGCACTGCTGGTAACAGCCGTGTCCGTGGTGGCCTGTGTGGCTTTTGAGTGGCTGTACTGCAAGCTGCTCAAGAAGACCAACCCCATCAGCGACCTGTCCGCCGTCGTCACCGGCATCATTCTGGCCATGAACGTGCCCGTGGGCATGCCCATCGGCCAGCTCATCATCGGTGATCTGGTGGCCATCGTCATCGTCAAGCAGCTGTTCGGCGGCATCGGCATGAACTTTGCCAACCCCGCTCTGGTGGGCCGTATCGTGCTGTTCATCAGCTTTGCCGGTTCCATGAACAAGTGGGTGTTCCCGGATGCAGCGGTGGACCAGCTGTCCAGCGCTACCCCGCTGGCTGTGGCCGATAAGTCCAAGCTGAGCCTGCTGGATCTGTTCATGGGCATCCACGGCGGTGTGCTGGGCGAGACCTGCGCACTGGCCATCGTGCTGGGCCTGATTTATCTGGTGGCCACCAAGACCATCAGCATCGCCATCCCGGCTTCTTACGTCGGCAGCATGTTCGTGTTCTACCTCATTGCTACCCACAGTGTGCACGAGGCTCTGGTTGCCGTGCTGAGCGGCGGCCTGCTGTTCGGTGCCGTGTTCATGGCTACCGACTACGTTACCAGCCCCTTCACCCTGAAGGGCAAGCTGGTGTACGGCGTGGCACTGGGCATCGTCACCTTTGCCATCCGTTACTGGGGCAGCTACACCGAGGGCGTGTCCTTCGCACTGCTGTTCATGAACCTGTGGGTCCCCTACATCAACGATCTGACCCGTCAGACCCCGTATGGCTACATCAAGCCTGCAAAGAAAGCAAAGGAGGGTGCTGGCAAATGAGTAAGTCTTCCAACTGGGAGAGCACCATCAAGCCCATTGTTGTGCTGAGCGTTATCTCCCTGATCGCCAGCCTGCTGCTGGCACTGGTGAACGGCATGACCGCCCCGGTCATTGCCGAGAACACCAAGCGCACCACTCTGGCCGCTTATGTCGGCGTGCTGCCCTCCGTTTCGGATGCCAGCGAGCTGGAAGAAGTGACCGATTACACCACCGCCGGCATCACCGGCGTGGTCAAGGCTCCGGACGGCAGCACTGCCATCAAGGCCGAGGAAAAGGGCTTTGACGGCGGCATCCTGACCGTCATCATGGGCTTTGATGCCAATGGCGCCGAGACCGGCATGTGGGTAGACGCTTCCACCCAGACCAAGGGCATCGGCTCCAAGGTCATGGACAATGAAGCGACCTCCGCAGGCACCGGCGCGCTCGATCAGTTCGTCGGCAAGTCCGGCGCGGGCACGCTCGTCGTCAAGCAGAACATCGACGCCGTCACCGGCGCGACGGTCTCCACCAAGGGCGTGACCAAGGGCGTCAACGCCGCTCTGGCTGCCGCCGAGGCCATGAACTGAGAAAGGGGGAACGATCTATGAATTTCAACAAACAGCTCAAAGACGGTCTGATCTACCAAAACCCCGTTCTGGTGCAGGTGCTCGGTATGTGCTCCACCATGGCCATCACCACGTCGTTCTTCAACGGCCTGGGCATGGGCGTGTCCGTGCTGATCATCCTGACCCTTTCCAACATTTTCATCGCGCTGCTGCGCAAGATCATCCCCAATGAGGTCCGTATCGCCTGCTTCATCGTGGTCATCGCCGGCTTCGTTACCTGCGTGGACCTGCTGCTCAAGGCGTTCGTTCCCGCCCTGTCCAACTCCCTGGGCGTGTTCATCCCCCTGATCGTGGTGAACTGCATCATCCTGGGCCGTGCCGAGGCCTTTGCCTCCAAGAACACGGTGGGCGCTTCCACGGTGGACGGCATCTGCCAGGGCATCGGCTACACGGTGGTGCTGCTGATCCTGAGCGCGTTCCGCGAGCTCTTGGGCGCGGGCACGCTGCTCGGCATCCAGGTCATGCCTTCTTCCTATGTTCCCGCTGGTATGCTCACGCTGCCCGTCGGCGGCTTCCTCTGCCTCGGCACGCTGATCGCCATCATGCAGTGGGCGCTTGCCAGAAGCGAGAAGAAGAACGCGGAAAAGAAAGAAACGGAGGGTAAATAAAAATGAGTGTGACTAAGTTACTTGCTATTTCCCTCGGCGCGATCCTGACGAATAACTTCATCTTCTCGCAGTTCTTGGGTATCTGCCCGTTCCTCGGCGTGTCGAAAAAGCTCGATCAGGCGACGGGCATGAGCCTTGCAGTCATCTTTGTCGAGGTGCTCGCAACGGCTGTCACATGGCCCATCTATCACTT
>OHGR01000605.1_pt1 | contig 14165 bp, 8 predicted proteins | sample 1567911 | NCBI WGS metagenome assembly OHGR01 (sample SAMEA3879552, study PRJEB24766) | human gut metagenome | biome: human-associated habitat; feature: feces | place: USA | collected 1985/1987
AGGGTGAAGATTAAAACTGTAAAAACAGGTAAAGGAGCTGTGGCTGTAACAGTTGGCGTACCAAAAGGATTTGCAAGAGCAGATATGGAGCTGAGATCTACAGGCGGAACCACCGTATATAAACGGAACAATCGGACAACCTATACAAGGATTACAGGCGTGAAGCCCGGAACCTATACTCTGAGAGTCCGCCCATGGGCCAAAACTAACGGAAGGAAAGCTTACGGAGACTGGGTATCCTGGGGAAGAAGAATCAGGGTAAAATAAAAAGAAACAGACAACTGCCCCTTGTTTAGGATAATAAGCGGGAATCCTCGGCAATTCAATTACCGAGCCTGCAAATAAAAAGTCAATAGCAAATTGATGATTTCAGGCAAAAATTTTTGCAAGATTTTGAACATTAAAATAAGACCACCGATATTCGCTGGTCTAAAATAAAGGTATTGACGAGATATTTATTCTGGGAGTGAAGACAGATATTCTTTCACTCGACCATAGTAGATGCGAAGAAACTTATTCGCACCGGCTGTCATGTAGACGTAATAAGGCTTTCCTTGTGCTCGTTTCTTATCCATAAACAAGTAGACAGGATCATCCTGTGGCTTTGTTTTGATGAGAACATCCATGACTTGAAACAGAGTCTTACGAAGAGTACTGGAACCGCGCTTGGAAGCAGGAACGCTTTTCTGCTCATATGAACCGGATTCATTTACACCGGGATCAACGCCTGCAAAGGCTGTAATGGCTCCTTTGTGGGTAAATCGGGAGACATCACCAATCTCTGCCATAAGCTGTGGACCAAGCGATTTACCTACACCTTTCATAGCCATGACAACAGGGTATTCCGGCAGTTTAGAAGCAGCCTCATTCATCATGGTACGAAGCTGTTCCACAGTCTGTGAAGCCGTATTTAATTGTTCTACAGCCTGTTTGATGATTAACTTTGTCAGATCGTCTTTTGGAAGTATAGAAACAAGCTCCTTAGATGCTTCATAGATTTCAACAGCTTTTGAACGGCTGAAGTTGTACTTCCTGCGTTTACACCACTTTTGATAGTGGTCGATAAAGGCGTTTAGAGAGAGTTTACGAACACAATCCACATGCCAGTAGGTGGCTGAAAAGTCAACCCATTTTTGACTTCCATCCTCACGGGCAGGGCTGTCAAAATAAGTGTTAGCTCCCGGATAAGTTTGGTCAAGGATGCTGATTAGATTATTTTTCATAGCGGTTTTGTGTTTCATGTAAAAATCAAACTGGCGGTTCATGGTTTTCAGTTGATTACGAATTTCATCCATGAGACTATACTGTCTGAGTTCCGTCCAACTGTCAAGAGTATAGCGTGCAATTTTTACTGCATCCGCTTTATCGGACTTTACTTTGCGGAGAGAGTTGTCTCCAAAATCTTTGATGAGTTTGGGATTTATGGCAGATACAAAAAGGTCAGCTTTCGAAAGTTCACGGACAAGAGGTTCGTAATAACGACCGGTGTGTTCCATGACAATACGAGATTCGCCATCAATGGATTGGATCTGCTCAATGAGAGAGCGAATCCCACTGACTGTGTGTTTGACTTCAAATGGTTTTGAAATGATCTCACCATAAGAACGAAGGATAGCAACCATGCTTTTTCCTTTGGAAACATCAATACCTACTGCATTCATATTCATAAATTTGTCACTCCTTAAAATCAGATTATGCAATGGATAAAGACCAGTTTTACTCATTGCCTATTCCATCTACTGTGGTGTGACACGAACGTACCGAAGGCAGTTCAACCTGCATAAAACGAACGCTGCAAATGAGGAGCTGGTTATCAGTCTCGGCAACGGACGCGAAGTCCAAGATGAATAAGACGATATACCGATTGCTCCATACATTTTAACAGCTTAAGCAACAAGATGGATAATTCCTTACTGGCTGTAAGGGATATTAACCATAAATATATTGTAGTAGATAGAAGATAAAGTACATTATAAATTGCCGGGAATACAATGATCACAGTAAGGAGAAATACATATGAAGTCGGGTCAAAAGAAAAAGAAAATCAACAAGGCAGAGGTCATAGGAAAAGGTCTGCTGACGGTGCTGCTCATTGCACTGGAATTAGCCATCTGGCCGGGATACCTGGTGTATAATAACTATATGAGCAGTTCTTACAGTGAATACAGTGTGTATAGTGAGCCCATCACGGAACGGACGGAGATCACACAGTATTTTAAGCCGCTGTATTCCAGATTGGATCAGATAGAATTTGCGCTGGGATTTGAGCAGGAAGCGGTGACAGATCAGGTATTGCATTTTGTACTATATGATGAAAAGAATACAGAGCTGATGTCACAGGATTTTCCTCTCGGAAGTATGAGTGCGGATCATTTCTACGCACTTCCCCTGGGGGTGTCACTTTCCGGAAAACAGACATATCATTGGACGCTTACAATACCGGAAGCCGCAGAATGCAATATCCGGTTTATGTATGCGGAACATGGAAACGGTGTGGCCCCGGAGAATATACGTCTTGAAAGGAACGGCGGGTTGTTTGCTGCGGAAGATGCACAGGCTACAACCAGATATTATTATAAGATACATCCGGATAAAGTGATCATAATAGGTGGTTACTGGCTGGGAAATGCTTTGATTTATCTCATTCTTTTGGAAACTATGAATAAAGCGTTCAAATATTGGAGAAATAAGAAGGGTACAGCAGATGAAACAGTTGCTTAAGGAAAACAGTAAATGGAAAAACGTTGGATGGTTTTTCCGGATCTTATTCATGATATTTGCGTTGACACCGGGCTGTCTGACAACATTGAGTGACGGATTGGACGGTCTGCATGTGGAAATGGTTTTTCTGACCATGGGTGTGGGAGCAGTATGCTGGATCACGAAGGACGAATCTCTGAGAAAAAACAGATGGCTGCATGTTTTGTGCGCCTTTTTTGCGGTTACTACGGTAATGGGGACGAGCTATCATGAGCAGGGCAGCTGGAACTATGTGTTTGGAAACTTTGCTCAGTTCCTGTTGGCGCTGGTGGTGATGGCCGGTTATTACAACCTGTATGAGAGTCTCATTGCGTTGGGAGCCTATGTGTCGGAACATTGGGAAGGAGTGCGCAGGAGAGAAATAAAGGGGAAAATAGAGAACTTTATTTTCGAAGCCCATCCCTTCTGGAGTACTTTTGCCATAGCAATGCTGTGTGCGCTGCCCTATATGATAAGTTTTTTCCCGGGACCGATTCAGGCGGATGCATTTGAACAGGTGTGGAAGTACATGGGAATTATTGAAAACAGCAATAAACACCCGGTGGTATCCACAGCAATCATGGGAAGATGCCTGGCTTTCGGAAGAGTGGTACTGGGATCCGACAATCTTGGAATTTTTACCTATACTTTGATACAGTCCCTATTGCAGGCAGTTGGAATCTCATATCTAGTCTGCGTTATGAAAAAAATGAAAGCTCCGGTCTGGATCCGTTGGTTCGGACTTCTGTTTCTTACTGTGTTTCCGCTATTTCCCATGTGGGGATTTACTATGGTGAAGGATGCACAGTACTATATCAGCCTGTTGTATTTTGGAGTGTCATTTGCGGACATCCTGGTAGATGGAACGGAAAAGAAAAAATGGTGGAAACAGATCGTATTTCTCTGTGCTTCTTACGGTATGATACTCTGCAGAAAAGAAGGCAGATACCTTTTGGTTTGTGCGCTGATCTGTCTGTTTTTCTATCATAAAAAGCAGTGGAAATTATACCTGTTTACAGCAGTAACCGGTTTTATGATCCTGTTCTATATAGAGCAGATATATATGCCGGCACATGATATTGAAGAGGGAAGACTGGCGGAAGGACTATCGGCCCCTATTCAACAGACGGCAAGATACCAGAGGGATCACGGAGCAGAGGTCACGGAGGAAGAACGGGCGATTCTGTCGGAATTGTTTGATGACTATGATCAGATGGGAACGGCACATTATTCACCGGAGATATCCGATGCGGCCAAAGACCAGATGATATCCCATCCCACGAAGGAACAACTGAAGAATTATTTTAAAGTCTGGTTTGCACAGTTCTGCAAGCATCCGGATACTTATTTCCAGGCATTTTTTAACCAGACTTACGGATATTTTTATACGGACCGGAAGGACAGACTGGGAACGCCGATCATAGAGACTACGGTTGGCAGAGAGCAGCTTTCGATGGAAGAGTTCTATATGGAAATAGGATTTCCTCCACAGCTGAAAGGCATGAGAGAATTTCTGATCGGCATGATACATTTTGTAACGCAATTCCCGCTGATCTCCCTGTTGTATAATGCGGGATTTCACGGATACCTGCTGCTGGGATATGTGGTGTATCTGCTGGGATCGAAAAAGGGAAAGCGGATTTTGCTGATAGTACCCACACTGCTGGTGTTTGCGGTATGCATTCTTTCCCCGGTCAACGGAGAACTGCGCTATATGCTGCCGGTGATGATAATGCTTCCGCTAAATCTGACATGGTGTGCTTATCAGGAAAGAGAATCTGTTGCAGAAAAAGAGGAGAAATAAAATGACATATAAAAAACCGGAACTTTTAATCCCGGCCAGCAGCCTGGAAGTATTAAAAACGGCTGTTATTTTTGGCGCGGATGCTGTTTATATCGGCGGAGAAGCTTTTGGACTGCGGGCCAAGGCAAAAAATTTCAGCAGTGAAGAAATGGCGGAAGGAGTTGCATTCGCCCATGCACATGGAGTGAAGGTTTATGTGACGGCCAATATTCTGGCGCACAATTATGATCTCGAGGGAGCCAGAAAATATTTTGCCGAGCTGCGGGATATGAAGCCGGAGCAGCTGATCATTTCCGATCCGGGAATGTTCATGATCGCCAAAGAAGTCTGGCCCCAGGTGGAGGTGCATATTTCCACGCAGGCCAACAATACCAACTATGAGACATATCTGTTCTGGTGGAAGCTGGGAGCCAAAAGAGTGGTGTCTGCCAGAGAACTGTCACTGGTAGAGATCAAGGGAATCCGGGAGAAGATTCCTGCGGAAATGGAGATTGAGAGTTTTGTCCACGGGGCAATGTGTATCTCTTATTCCGGCAGATGTCTGCTGAGCAATTTCTTTACAGGAAGAGATGCCAACAGAGGTGCCTGCACACATCCCTGCCGCTGGAAATATGCGGTGGTGGAGGAGACCCGTCCCGGAGAATATCTGCCGGTTTACGAGAATGAGCGGGGGACATATATTTTCAACTCCAAGGATCTGTGCATGATCGAACATATTCCGGAGCTGGTGGAGGCAGGAATCGACAGTCTCAAGATCGAGGGGCGTATGAAGACCGCATTGTATGTGGCAACGGTAGCCAGAACCTACCGGAAGGCCATTGATGATTATTTTGCCGATCCGGAGCTGTACGAGAAAAATATGGACTGGTACAAGGCAGAGATCTCCAAGTGCACCTATCGTCAGTTTACGACGGGGTTCTATTTCGGCAAGCCGGATGAAAATACGCAGATCTATGATAATAACACTTACGTGAACGAATATATTTATCTGGGAATTGTGGAGGCAGTAAAGGATTCTCTGTGCCGGATCGAGCAGCGGAACAAATTCTGCGTGGGCGATTCCATAGAAATCATGAAGCCTGACGGCACCAATGTACCGGTCACGGTGGAAGCTATGTACACCGAGGAGGGAGAAAGTGTGGACAGTGCACCCCATCCCAAGCAGGTGCTGTGGATAAAGTTATCCACGCCGCCGCAGGAATTTGATTTGCTGCGTCAGAAAAATGCTGATTGAGAAAGAGTGACCGGAGGTAACGCCTTATGAAAAGGGAAGGCAGAATTCATAAAGGAGTGTCCATAGGTGCCTATAGTATTCTCATCGCTTTTATGCTGTTGCTGTTGTGGACAGTACTCAGGTATCCGGGGAATCATCTGATCCCATGGCAGATGGCTCTGGGGGTGGCGGCTGCTACAGTGTTGCTGCTGGCGGCCGGTGCGGCATGGAATAAAATATATACGGTGACAGGCCGGAGAAATTCGCTGTATGCCGTAGCGCTGGTATTGTTTGGGGTGCTGCTTTATGTGGTTTCATTGAGCCGGCAGGGGAATGAGAATACTCTGCTGGATTACACCTATGTCTATCGGGATGCCCTGAATCTGGCGAACGGGAGAGAACTGGAAGACACCAATTATTTTTTGACCTATTCGAATAATCTGAAGCCGATGCTTTTGCTTTCCGTTCTGTTTCGGATGGCATTGCTGATGGATGTGTCCCCGTTTTATTTTGTTTTGCTGCGGAATGTAATTCTGGTGATGCTGGTGGCATGTGCCTGTGGTTATCTTGCGGAACGGAATGGGGATACTTGCTGGAGATTTCCGATCCTGCTTGCCTTTGTATTTCTGCTTCCGATGTGGGAGATGACTGCCGTGTTTTATACGGATTCCATGAGCTTCGGTATGGGAATCCTGGGACTGGCTTTCCTGAAATTGGCGGCAGCATCCAGGGGGAAGCGCCGGCAGATCCTGTGGGCGCTGCTTGCGGCCGGTATGGCAGTACTGGCAGGCACATGGAAGATCACAGTGATCATACCGCTGATCGCATGCGCTGTGATCCTCTTGTGGCAGAGAGTGTCGGTGGACCGTCGAGTGACATTGCTGTTTGGAGGTTTTGTCGTGATTCTGGGAGTGGCTCTGCAGCTCTGGGCCAATTCCTACGAGATCACAAAGGAAGCATCTGAAACAGCCAATCCTGTGATCAGCTGGGTGGCACTGGGAATGAAGGAAGACGGTTCCTGGACCAACAACACAGAGTTTGTGGATCATATGTATGAATTTTCCACCAGACAGGAAAAACAGCAATACAGTATGGAATATATTCGCGAAAACAGATCGGAATTCTGGAATCCCGTACATTTGCGCAAAAAGGCAAGCTATAATTTTGCCAACGGAAATCTGGGGGCCAGTGCATTTTTAAACGTGGAGTACAGCGATGGAACCCTGCTCTGGGAAATGTTTTCGCCCTGGGGAAAATACTACTGGCGCACCTGTCAGTATTGTTTCTGCTATCTGGTGTCCATGTATGTGCTGTTACTGATCGGAATGATCCTCAGCCTTCGCAATATTATCAGAGATCAGGAACCACCTGTAATGCTGATGATCTGTCAGTTGGGATTTATCGGTATCGTTGTTTTTTTAATGTTCTGGGAAGCCAGTGGAAGACAGATGTACAATCAGATGCCCGGAATCCTGCTGGGAAGTGTTCTGAGTATAGAGTATTTTTGGAAAAACTTATCACTAAAACCTCGAAAATAATAATTGACCATTATAACGCACATGTTGTACACTGTATTCGATATTATTTTATTGTATACCGAAGGGAAGTAGGGACATGCGCGAAGAATTGAATGTAGAGGAGCTTTTTGCCAGCAAGGTGTTTACCCTGGGCAAGATGAAAGAGAGGCTCCCAAAGAGTACTTACAAAGAAGTGAAGAAGATCATGGATCAGGGAGGAGAACTTTCCCTGGCAACTGCGGATGTAGTGGCAAGTGCCATGAAGGATTGGGCCATCGAGAACGGTGCCACTCATTATACCCACTGGTTCCAGCCGTTGACCGGCATTACCGCAGAAAAACATGATGCTTTTGTGACACATCCTGATGAGGATGGCCGGATGATCATGGAATTTTCCGGCAAAGAACTGATCAAGGGAGAGCCCGATGCATCTTCTTTCCCTTCCGGAGGCTTACGTGCTACCTTTGAGGCAAGAGGTTACACTACATGGGACATCACTTCCCCCGCATTTATCAAAGAGACCGCTACCGGTCCGACCCTTTGTATCCCTACAGCATTCTGTTCTTATAAAGGCGAAGCACTGGATAAGAAGACACCGTTACTTCGTTCCATGGAGGCTCTGAGCAAGCAGGCGATCCGTATCGTCCGCCTGTTCGGCAATACAGAAGCTACCAAAGTACTGCCTTCCGTTGGCGCGGAGCAGGAATATTTCCTGGTAGATTCTGCCAAGGCTTTGCAGCGTGAAGATATTATTTTCGCCGGACGAACCCTGTTCGGTGCTCCCGCCCCCAAGGGACAGGAGATGGATGACCACTATTTTGGTGTTATCCGTGAGCGTATCGGTGGTTTCATGCATGATGTCAATATCGAGCTGTGGAAGCTGGGTGTAACATCCAAGACCCAGCATAATGAGGCGGCTCCCGCACAGCATGAAGTGGCGCCCATCTACGAGTCTGCCAATGTGGCAGTGGATCACAACCAGCTGGTAATGGAGACTCTGAAGCGTGTGGCAGGCAAGCACGGTCTGCGCTGCATGCTGCATGAGAAGCCTTTTGCCGGAGTAAACGGTTCCGGTAAGCATAACAACTGGTCCATCACTACGGACAATGGTGTAAACCTTCTGGAGCCCGGCCAGACCCCCAATGAAAATATTCAGTTCCTGCTGGTACTGGCATGTATCATGAAAGCTGTAGATACCCATGCGGATCTGCTGCGTCAGAGTGCGTCCAATGTAGGTAACGATCACAGACTGGGCGGTTACGAGGCACCCCCTGCCATTATTTCGATCTTCCTGGGCGAACAGCTGGAGGATGTGGTGGCACAGCTGGTGGAGACCGGTAAAGCAGACAATCTGAAAGAAGGCGGTGTACTTCGCACCGGTGTATCCACATTGCCGGATTTTGTAAAGGATGCTACCGACAGAAACCGTACTTCACCGTTTGCCTTTACAGGAAATAAATTCGAATTCCGTATGGTGGGAAGCGAGGATTCCATCGGAAGCCCCAACACCACCCTGAATGCCATTGTGGCAGAGGCGTTCTGCGAAGCTGCAGACCGTCTGGAAGGTGCGGAAGATTTCGATATGGCAGTCCATGATCTGATCAAGGAATATATGACGGAGCACCAGCGTATTATTTTCAATGGCAACGGTTATGCCAGGGAATGGGAAGAGGAAGCAGCCAGAAGAGGACTGCCCAATATTCCTTCCATGGTAGCAGCAGTAGATACTCTGACTACTCCCAAGGCTATCCATCTGTTTGAAAAGTTCGGTATTTTCACCGAGGCAGAGCTGCGTTCGCGCGCGGAGGTACTGTACGAGACCTATGCAAAGACCATCAATATCGAGGCACTGACTATGGTGGATATGGCAAACAAGCAGATTATTCCTGCAGTAATGAAATACAGCAAGTCGCTGGCAGATGCTGTTATTGCTATTACGGAAGCTGGCGGAGACACCTACGTGCCTACCCGTATGTTGCAGCAGATCACACAGAAGCTGACAGAGATGGAAAAGGCATCCGAGGCACTTCTCGAGGTGGAGAAAAAGGCTTCCGCCATGGAGAGAGGCAAGGAGCAGGCATTCTGTTATCATGATGAAGTCATGGTGGCAATGAACGCACTGAGAAAACCTGCGGATGAACTGGAAAAGCTGGTAGACAAGAAGTACTGGCCGTTCCCGACCTATGCGGATCTGTTGTTTGAGGTATAGAGCACTTCAGAGATCGCTTCGGATGCAAAAGTAAAGCCTCGTAGAGGCGATTTTGCGAATGGAGTTCTGAATAGTTACAATTTTTTCAAAAAAGGTATTGCATTCAAAAAAAAACTGTTGTATAGTAATGAGCCATAGAGGAGCGATCCTCACAAGTTAATATTTTTCAATGCGAAACGAAGGCGTTTACACTAGGAAGTGTAGCGCCTTTTTTTGTTGCTATTCAGAGCCGTAACTATCGTACATCTTCGGCGAATGCTTGCATGCGCAAGAAGATGTAACGATAGTTATTCGGCGAAGTAACTTACATAAGCAAAAGGAAAGCATCGAAGATGCGATTTTGCGCATGTAAGTTCTGAATAGCAACTGTGCAAGTAAGTCGCAGGAAGCATGGAAAATAGCAAGAATAAGGAGGAAACGAAGATGAGTGAAGTATTAAACGTGGAAGAAATCTTTGGCAGTAAGGTATTCACTCTGGGTAAGATGAGGGAAAGATTACCCAAGAGCGTATACAAAGAAGTGAAGAAGATCATTGATCACGGCGGAGAGCTGTCTCTGGCCACCGCTGATGTTGTAGCAAAGGCAATGAAGGATTGGGCCATCGAGAACGGTGCCACCCATTATACCCACTGGTTCCAGCCTCTGACCGGTATCACCGCAGAGAAGCACGATGCATTCGTAACCCATCCCGATGAGTACGGCAAGATGATCATGGAGTTCTCCGGTAAGGAGCTGATCAAGGGCGAGCCCGATGCATCTTCCTTCCCCTCCGGAGGCTTACGAGCTACCTTCGAGGCAAGAGGCTATACTGCATGGGATATCACCTCTCCCGCATTCCTGAAAGAGGATGCAACCGGCGTGATCCTCTGCATTCCCACTGCATTCTGTTCTTACAAGGGTGAGGCACTGGATAAGAAGACACCGCTTCTTCGTTCCATGGAAGCAGTCAGCACACAGGCACTGCGTATCGTAAGACTGTTCGGCAATACCGAAGCTACCAAGGTCGTAGCTAGCGTGGGACCGGAGCAGGAATATTTCCTGGTAGACAGAGACAAATACTTAAAGCGTGAAGACCTGATCTTCGCAGGACGTACCCTGTTCGGTGCACCCGCACCCAAGGGACAGGAGCTGGAGGATCATTACTTCGGTACTATCCGCGAGAGAATCGGTTCCTTCATGAAGGATCTGAACATTGAACTGTGGAAGCTAGGCGTAACCGCCAAGACACAGCATAACGAAGTGGCTCCCGCACAGCACGAGCTGGCTCCTATTTATGAGACCGCCAACATTGCGGTAGATCATAACCAGCTGGTTATGGAGACTATGAAGAAAGTAGCAGGACGTCACGGTATGACCTGCCTGTTGCATGAGAAGCCTTTCGCCGGAGTGAACGGTTCCGGTAAGCATAACAACTGGTCCCTGGGAACCGATAACGGTGTCAACCTGTTGGATCCCGGCGATACTCCTAACGAGAACATCCAGTTCCTGTTAGTACTGGCATGTATCCTGAAAGCCGTAGATACCCATGCAGATCTGCTTCGTCAGAGTGCATCCGATGTCGGCAACGATCACAGACTGGGAGCTAACGAGGCACCCCCTGCCATCATTTCCGTATTTCTGGGCGAGCAGCTGGAGGATGTGGTAAAGCAGCTGGTTGAGACCGGTGATGCTACTCATTCCATCCAGGGCGGTAAACTGTTGACCGGCGTATCCACTCTGCCGGATCTGGATAAGGATGCCACCGACCGTAACAGAACTTCACCGTTTGCTTTCACCGGCAACAAGTTTGAGTTCCGTATGGTAGGTAGTGCAGACTCAATCGCCAGCCCCAACACCACTCTGAACGCTATCGTTGCAGAAGCTTTCTGCGAGGCAGCAGACATTCTGGAGAAAGCAGACGATTTCGATATTGCCGTACACGATCTGATCAAGAAGTACCTGACCGAGCATCAGAGAATCATCTTCAACGGCAACGGCTATTCCGAGGAATGGGTAGAAGAGGCAGCCAGAAGAGGACTTCCCAACATCAAGTCCATGGTAGAAGCTTCCGAGACTCTGACCACCGAAAAGTCTATCAAACTGTTCGAGAAGTTCGGTATCTTCACCAAGGCTGAGCTGGAATCCCGCGAGGAGGTTCTGTATGAGACCTACTCCAAGACCATCAACATCGAAGCTCTGACCATGGTAGATATGGCGAAGAAGCAGTACATTCCCGCAGTTATGGAGTATACCAGGACTCTGGCGGATACCGTACTGGCTGTTAAGAGTGCAGGTGCGGATGCAACCGTACAGACCACTGTACTGAAGAGCATTTCCGAGAAGCTGGCTGAGGCACAGGCTGCAGAGACTGCTCTGGAGGATAAGCTGGCTGAGGCAGCAGGTATCGAGGATCCCAAGAAGCTTGCTTTCTTCTATAAAGATGTGGTACATACTGCAATGGATGACCTGAGAACTCCCGTGGATGAACTGGAAATGATGGTCGACAAGAAGGTATGGCCGGTACCCACCTACGGCGATCTGATCTTTGAAGTATAAATAGCGTTGCAAAATACCATAATACGTTTCTCTCATTGTGTTGAATGAAAACGGGGCTTGCCATATGATGGTGAGCCTCGTTTTGCAGTTATGTATGTTTCTTGGCATTGCTATGGGGAAAATCCTGTGTTATGATAACTGCATGATGAAAAATATACTGAAAAATAAGAAATTTTGGAAAATTATCTGTATTCTTGCAATCATTGCATATACGGCAAAAAATTTATTTATTGGTGCAGATACGGACGAAGGCTATGGCATCATGGCGGGCTATCGTCTTGCCATGGGAGACCGGCTGCTGCTTGAAATGTGGGAGCCACACCAGACTTCCGCCATTTTTACGGCAGTTTTCATCAGGCTGTTTGTGATGCTGACCGGTGGAGTGAATTACCTGAACCTGTTTTTAAGGCTCGTATTTTTCCCGATTCAGGCAGGTGTCAGCGTCTTTCTGTATAAGACGATCCGCAGGACGGTGCCGCAGATGGATGAGAATGTGGCAGCACTGATGGGGCTTCTCTACTATGTGACAACACCCAAGTCCATTTTTATTCCGGAGTATTCCAATCTTCATAACTGGTTCTTTGCACTTATGGTGCTGTGCCTTCTGAGATACTTCGGAGCGAAGGACTCCGAGGGCAGACAGACAGCAGGAGAGCTGCGGTGGCTGGTGCTGGCAGGTATATTCATGACCTGTGATGTGCTGGCTTATCCCAGTATGGTACTGGTATTTTTGTGCTGCCTGGTATTTCTGCTGGTGCGCAGATCAGAGAAAAAATGGAAAGAACTCTGTGCTTATGTACTGCCCTGTGTGGCAAGTGCGGCAGTAATGTTTACATATCTTCTGAGTTATATGACACCGCAGAAAATGTTGGAGATGGCAGGCGAGATTCTGGGAGAGGGGTCCCATCAGACTACTGTGGGAGAAAAATTGTTGGGATGGGGGTCAAGCCTGGGCGAGATGGCCATGATCCTTCTGTGTGCCCTGCTGGTGTCTCTGGGGATCCGATGGTTTATAGAGAAGGTATGGAAGAAAAAACTTCCCGGACTGCTGCAGCTTCCGGGCATGCTGTTTTTCGTAATTGTATTTCTGATCCAGATCTGGTTCTGGCTGTTCAGTTCCTTTAATGCAATTTACCCGCAGCTTTTGCTGATGGCAGTATCCCTGACGGGATGTTATATCTATCTGCGCAGAGACAAAACGGAAAGGCTGTTCTATGAACTGATCCTGCTGGCATTTGTCAATTATTTTTCGGTACTTCTGTTGTCTAACTGGGGACCGATGCTGCTGGTCACCTATCTCATTATGGGAGCAGTGGCCGGACTGGTATGTCTGGGAGACTACTGGCAGAAGGAAAACACCGCAGGAAAGAAGGCAATTCAGATCCTGTGCCTGATCCTTGTGCTTGGGAATGCATTTTCCTATACCTGGCTGATTCTGGGATCCCAGGAATATCATGCCTATGTGATTCAAAATGTGCGTGGCATCAACAGAGAGGGATTACGCGCCGGAATCCTCACGGATTATATGACTGCATACCGTTACAACAATAATCTGGCTGTATGGCCGGAGGCCGTGCCGGACGGCAGTACCGTGCTTTATGTGGGACCGTCCCAGTTCTATTGTATGCTCGGAGAACATAAGCAGGCATCCCCCGATACGATCTGCTCTATGATCTATGATGAGCGTCTGTTGGACTACTGGAAGATCAATCCGGACAGATATCCGAATGTGGTGGTATTTGAAAGCTGTTATGGAGATATTGCCCAGGAAGGAGAGAACAGCTTTATCTGGAACTGGTTGATGGAGGATTTTAAGCCTGCAGAGAGGAAGGATTACCCCTATATCACGGTGTTTATGCGATGATTTTACGGAAATTGTTCCAATTTCATATATTTTTTTAAATTTTTTTTAAATTAGGTATTGCAAAAAAGGAACAGATAGTGTATACTTCATCAAGTAAACGACATAGGGCTATCGCCAAACGGTAAGGCAACGGACTCTGACTCCGTCATTTCAAGGTTCGAATCCTTGTAGCCCTGCGAAGCAGGGGTTGACCTGCGAATAGGAACCTCAGTAGAGAAATCTACTGAGGTTTTTTGTTGTCCGGAAATATCTCAGATATTCATGGTGAAATTTCCCTGATTATG
>OHGR01000649.1_pt1 | contig 13538 bp, 28 predicted proteins | sample 1567911 | NCBI WGS metagenome assembly OHGR01 (sample SAMEA3879552, study PRJEB24766) | human gut metagenome | biome: human-associated habitat; feature: feces | place: USA | collected 1985/1987
AGATTAATTAAACAATGAGGTTAGTTGAAAGACATATTATTAAGGATAACCGATTTGAGGAAGTTTGTCACAAGTCCGGATTATTGTACAACTATGTTTTGTATAATGTCCGGCAAGGCATCTTCTCAAATAGTTATTTAAAAGAATATGAATTTTCAACAAAACTAAATAGAGAAAACCAATTTGATTTTAGGAATTTACCTTCTTCTATTTCTCAACAAGTGATAGCACAAGTGTTTTTAGCTATAAAGGGATGGATGGGAAGCGTTAAGGAATTTGAGAAAAATTCTTCAAAGTTTCATTCAAAACCCAAATTACCGAAATACAAAAGCGGTAAGAAACAAAACATGATTGTTTTCACTACTGCTTCTTGTAGAGTAAAACAAGATGGATATATTCATTTTATTAAAAACATTATACAACCAATAAAAACCAATGTAGAGAAAGAAGAACTTAAACAAGTAAGGATAGTGCCGCAAGCAACATGTTATGTTGTGGAAGTGATTTATGAAAGAAAGGAACAAAATCTTAATTTACAAGAAGATAACTTCCTTTCAATTGATTTAGGATTGAACAATTTATGTACATGTACCAACAATGTAAACCAGAAGTTTTTCATTGTAAACGGAAAAGTTGTCAAATCTTTTAATCAATGGTTCAACAAAACAAAAGCAAAATGGATGTCTTTTGTAGGAGACAAGGGTATCTCAAAAAGATTAAAGAGGTTGATTTGTTATCGCAATCTTTGGATTAATGATAAAATACATAAAATCAGCAGGTTTATTATTGATTTTTGCAAGAAGAACGATATAGGTACGATAACAATAGGTCTTAATAAGAATTGGAAACAGAATATCAATCTTGGAAATAAGAACAATCAAAAATTTGTTGAAATTCCTTTTTCAAGTCTTATTGATAAAATTTCCTACAAGGCAAAGTTAGTCGGTATTGATGTAAAAATAACAGAAGAAAGTTATACATCCAAAGTAGACCATTTGGCTTTTGAAACTCTCGAAAAACACGATATTTACTTAGGGAAAAGAAAGAAACGCGGATTGTTCCAATCGTCTGTAAATCAATTGATTAATGCAGATATAAACGGTTCAATCGGAATAGTAAGAAAAGTATTCGGTGATTCTGCTGTACAGCAGATAATCGGTAGTGGGTTAGCGTTTAACCCTATCAGAGTAAATGTTTTGTGATATAAATACGAATTTGATGAATAAAATAAATAATTTTAGTAACGTGGAAAGAAAAGAGATTATTGGAAGACTGGGAAGGTATTTCACGCTCCCCGAACTTGTATGCCCCCACGTATACGGCAAGTATTCAGAATCGCAGATATGGAGCTTTTTCACGACCGAAGCACTGGAAACGCTCCTTGTATTGAGGGAGGAAATCCTATGCAAGCCCTTCATTATCAACAACTGGAAGAACGGAGGCAGCTATTCCCAGCGCGGTTTACGATGCAATGTGTGTGTTCTATGCAAGGAAAAGACGATGCTTGAAAAGCCGTATATGAGCGGTCACGTTTTTGGTCGCGCTTTTGACATTACGGTTTCCGGAATGGAGGCAGAAGCAGCACGGAAAATCATTATAGACGATTCCGACAAGCTTCCTTATCCTATCAGACTGGAAGACGGTGTTAGCTGGCTGCATGTAGACACTATGGACTTGTGCAACGACAAGAAAGTGACGCTATTCACAGCGTAAATATATTTTACTATATACAGAAAGTATTCTCCCTTATAGGGCAATCGATACTACAGTATGCTGTAACCGCGATTTTGCAAATTTCGTATTTTTATCATTTGTAAATTTAAATTTAAATAATTATGTATCCTACTAAAGTAAGCATAGCAAATAACAAGGGTTTTGAGAGTATAACAGCGATTTCACGCGCTTTCGAGGTCGGCACACCAGCCGAAGATGTGGTACTGTCAAAGTACACCTTGGTTCCCGATGATAAAAGGGCGTTTCTTATTATTCCGTTGGCTGCTGGTACTGTCAAAGTACACCTTATCGGTGAGACTGGTCCAGATACATACACCATTTCCGAGACCGAGGTTTCCGCTTATATGGGTTCTCCTATGCCTTATCTTATTGATAAAGTATTTGTTGACGGTACTACTGCACAATTCAATATAGGGTTATGATTGGGGTCGGTACAAGTCTTTTGTTTGGTAGGAAGGCTGGCAAGGCTGGTCCTCCTATTCCACCCTTCAATAAGGCTATGGTGGACGCATGGTTTATGTCCGGGTTGTCCAATGTAGACAAGCCTGGTAGTATTACTGGTGTGATGGGTAATGAGATGGCTCTCAAGAACTTCACTTATTCTCTTTCTTCCGGATTCGGTAAGTATGAGATAGATTTCAATTCTTGGACAAAGAATGTAAATGCAGTCAATTTCACAAACTCCGATTCTGTTATTCATCTGACGGAAATATTGGTTGCAAACAGTAAGTTTTTACAGACATCTGTAGACGCAACAATATCTTCATACAAAGTAAAGGTGGAAGGCATAACGGATGATATCAAGTTAAGATATGTATCTTATGCCGAAGACGGTACCGGAACATACACCTATCTTAAGAATGGTATCAATAACCTGCCAATATCCTACAAGAAATATACCGGGTTTGCTGCATCTGTAGTTGGTACTTGTAATATCACCATTACCCAACTGCCATCTGCCTATGAGGGTGCACTTGTGTTCGATGGCGTGGATGATTACGGTATATGTACAGGACTTCCTATTCTTGACGATTATACAGTAATATGCAGGAGGGTACTTGAAAACAATACTAAAAATGTTGTTGCTTCAAAATCAGTTGTTGCTGGTAATGGAGCTTTCATTTTTGAATATGGAAATAATGCCACATATTCTTTCAGTGAATATACGTCTGGTCTGGCTGTAAATTTAAAAGATTCCGTTTCGTATCAAACTAAAAATTCCTATAATGGGAGTACGATTACGGTAGGCAATGCAGACGATACCAATACATTGACTTTAGGTATTATAAGAGAGGGCGACAGTAGACTTTTGAAAGGAGCCATCTACTATTTTGCTCTCTATAACAAGTCTTTGACACCAGAAGAAATAGAGACCGAGAAGGAAAGACTTAATGAAGAATGGTTGAAACGTAAAACTGAATAATATGAAGTGGTTAGTTATACCTATAGAAGAACTAAAACAGTTCGATAAAGACTGGGAGACAAGACGAATGAGTAACGACGGCATGAAGGCGTTGCTACATGAAGAGACGTACAACATGCTTGTACCTCCTATCATGATGCTTTCGGAAGGAGAGGAACTTGTAGAAGAGGGAATCACTTATCCCTATCCTTTGGTGGATGAAAACGAGATAGCGAATTCTGGTGATTGGGTCAGTGACGAGGTGATTTGATTGTTTTCGGGATGCCGGGAATTCGGGTGTTTTGCCTGGTTCCCGGTTTTTCATTTTCTTTATTTTATTTGTACACCGAAAAACAACACAATTTTCAAAGTTAGTGTTAACTGTCTGATAATCATATATCATTTTCTCCTATTTCTAAAAAATATAATGTCACTGAAAGAAAGGTTATGTTAATCTTATGTTAAAAGCACATACGCACTTGCGTATGTCTGAATAACTCCCTATATTTGTAATGTGATAAGGAAACAAGGTCAAACAAATTAAAAGAAATAAGGTTATGAAAGCAGAATTTTACAAGGTGAGAGGTACAGAAATGGAAGAGATGATGAAGAGAGGTAATAACAACGAAATCTCCTCTATGATTTCCAAGAAACAACAAGCACTTGCCGAGGCACTTGAAAATGTGGAGTTCTATAAATCTATCGGGAATATGGAGTTTGCAGCCAACGAGCAAAGCCGCGCTAACCTCCTTCAAAGACAACTCGAAATGTTGAACAAATAAAAAGATAAGAGTTATGAAGATAATGAACGTTATCAAGGAAGTAAGTTACAAAGGTCACACAATAACAATGTTTGAAGATGGCTTTCACCAAGAATTTGCCATCATAGATGGTGATGAATCAAAGCTGTATGATAGCATTGCGGATGCAAAGAGAGTTGTCAGAGGCGAGCAGCCTCATTACGAAATCAATTAACCCGGTAGCCTTCGGGCTACCAATAGAACAAATAATATGGATATAAAAGAAATATGCTTGCTGATAGCACAGCTAAAGAAGGAGAATGAAACCAATTCCCCGGAAGAAAAGGAATTCAACCTTAAATGGATTGAAGCCCTAAAAGAAAGTATAGATAAATCTGTAAACAAGAATAAGGAGGATTAAGTTATGAAAGCAATTGTAGAAAACCCGTTGAATGTTAATTGTTCACCAATAGCAATTTCTCTTTATGTCAATATACTTAACAGAATAACCTGGTGTAAAAACGAAAATGAACTTAGAGATACTATGAAGTTCTCTTCAATCGAATACCCGGTTACATTCAATTCTATTTTTGATTACGGCTTCGGTTCCAACCATATGTGGGTCAGTGAGAAGGAAAGCGGTAAACGTCTTATTCTTGTCGAATTTTAAAAATTTTACATTATGAAAAAGCAGCTTATAAATTTCTTTCACGGTCGTTTCGGTAATAAAGTATTGAAGACAAAGTATCGTGAATGGTGGGTACGTTTCTGGTACGGAGTGGGTGCACTCACTTGTACCCTTCTTTTCTTCGGAATGATACAGTTCTTGTCCTGGCTTTCTGATTTGATTAATTATGTTTTCTAATAAAAATATTTTACAATTATGAAAAAGATTTTGTGCGACAAAGACGGGAAATTCTTATCCGTTCATGAAAAGAATGAAACTTTTGTAGAGCTTAAGGATGGTGACTATCTGACACACGAGGACGGTTGCATATTGATATACAAGGAATATGAATGTAAAGAAAATATTTCTGAAATATCTTATCATGTTTATTTACGCAATAATAAATTACATTTTCCTCAAACTGAAATGTCATTTTCTTACTATGATTTTATCCCATCTTACAGATTTTCTGCGAAAGAAGAAAAGAAGCGTATGAACAACGCGCTTGCCGAAAAAGGATTGTTCTACAATACAAAGAGCAAATGTATAGAAAAAATTCGGTGGCGTGCCAAGAAGGGCTACATGTATTATTACATTGATTTCAATGGCCCCGATTCCTTTTGCGTGGCTTCCCGTACAGAAACATTCGATTATATAGACGAATGCAAGTTTAATACTCACAACTATTTCCAGACCGAGAAAGAAGCCGAAAAGAAACTGGACTCAATTAAAAACATCCTCAATGATTAAGAAAGAATGTTACATCTGGGTCGGACAGATTGCCGAATACCGGGGAATGACATTGCGGAAGGTCCGTCCGGGGAAATATGTTGTCATTTCTCCTTGTTCCCTTGTTTCAAGACCCGTATATATTGACAAGAACGAAAATTTGACCGTTCTTTAGTATTAATTATTTGTTTTATTTTCATATATTTGCAAACATGATAACAGCGATATTTATATGTCTCGTTCTTCTTACAGTGGTCCTTATCATTCTTCTTTTGTGGTGTATAGGGACGGTTACGGGAATTCAGAAAAGAATGGACGCTCTTCTTTATGTGGTCTCCTATATAGACCTTATCCAGAGAAAGCGGTTTATCCGGTATCTGGACCAGCTTTCCCGAAAGATGAGTTGTAACGAGGACGAGATGGAAGACAATCAGAAACAGTTCCTATTCCATTTAAGCCAGGAATTGACGAACGAGATAAAAAGGATGGAAGACGATTATAAAGATTTGATATAATGGCAAAGAAAAACGAATTTACATACAAAAAAGGGTGCCAATATATAAACTGGCTCTGTATTTCCAATAAACTTTTCTTGCTTCGTGATGATGACAATATAAGCGACGAAGACAAAGCATCCATTTCACGCGCCCTAAAATGCAAGACAGGCGATATCCTTTGTCTTGTCCTGGGACGGAACATCAGCTATTTCGGATATAGTAAGCTTATCGAAGACATGGGAGGACGGACGACAGAAAGTATAGTGCAGTCCAAGAACCCGGTTTTTTCTTCCATCTACTGGACTGGTGACAAGAAAGCGGCTATCGAATCTCACACCATTTTCATTCCCTGGAAGGAGCTTAAGGAGCTTATCAAGGATTGGGATTACCCGACATATTTTCAACCGGAAATCGTTTAGAACCTTCTTTCTCTAAATTTTATATATTTGTTTGACTGACACCCGGTTACGCTCTTCGTGAAAGAATGTTTCCGGGTGTTTTCTTTGGGATTATATGTTAATCTTATGTTAAAAGGACATAAGCAGTTGCTTATGTCTAAATAAGGTTTTATATTTGCAATGTCTTCTTAAGGGAGGCGGTTAATTAGGTCAAACAAATAAAAACGCTATGGAAGTTTACGTAATTGAAACAATGGGAGGACAAATAGTTAACGGTGAATATAGCAAAGAAATTTGTCCAAAATTCCTTGAATCAGTGGTAAAAGACAATTTCAACAAATTAGGATATTGCTTCTATCAATCAAGCGAATATGAATGTATTATATATCCCAATCAAGAATCAGCCGAACATGCCATTGAATGGGCGTTAAATTAATTGTCAAGCGAATAAAATCTTTACAATCATGGCAAATATAGACTTTTTCAAGAATCCCGATTCATACGAGGTATATGTAACAGTCAAATTCGGAACATGGAAAGTGGCCGAAATAAAGCGTTTTCCGTCTCCTACAGATATTCTTCACGGTAACATCATAGAATATACCGAAAACAAACACATGTGCTCTGAAAAGGACATAAAAGAGATTGAGGAATTTACTATTAACAATGTCATTATAAAGCTTTTATTACAGAAATGAGAACATTAAGCAAAGGAAACTACCGGGTCGTGTATGACCCGGCAAAGGGCGAAAGCATGAGTATGATTGCCGTATACAGAAAGAACCTGGACGGCACGTTATCCCTAATAAATAAAGAGATGGGAGAAGTGATGGACGATGATACCCTAAAGGAATATGCAGTAAAAATTATTAACGAACTAAATAAAAAGGAGGATTAAGCTATGAATGCAAGTATCGTGTTTTTATGTATCATTATTTTTATCGTTCATCTCATGCTGAGTGCTGAGGTAGGTTCCACGGCAGAAAGAATGAACAGAAGTTTTGGATTATGGATGCTTTTAGCGCTTATCATTTCCCCGTTTATCACAGCCATCTTTGTTCACTGCCTGGGACCTATTCCGGTTCTTGAAAAGAAGGAGAAAGAAGACGATGAAGCCGAGAAGTAACAGGTATATCTATTATTATGACAAACGGTCGAAGAACAAGCCGTACCGGGTTATAATAGAGGTTGAAAAGAAGAAGTACAATATCGGTTATTTCCGGACCGTGGAAGAAGCAAGAACAGCCCGTGACGAGTTTATTAAAAATCATTTTTCCGTCTCCATAAGCTGGCAACGGTTACAGGAAATGAATGTGATTGTGGATAAGATTGCCGAACTTTCGGAAATTCTTCTCTCCTATAGGGATATTTCCACAAATGAGGTTATTCGGAAAATCGGGAATATCAAGCAGAACGCGATTTCCATAAAGAAAGTTATTGCATAAATATTCACTCAATTTATATAATTATTCATTTTTGTTTTGTAGTATGAGAACCTGGGTTTAGCGAAACCCGACAGACTGGGACGTTGTGAAACGTCCCTTTTCTTTTCTAAATCTTGACAACCGAGTTAATAATACTTGAAGAATGACAAAAAACCATAATCTACCAGTCCTTTTTCTACTGCATTCGCTTCTTGTTCAAACACGATTGCATGGTAACAGTCATGGTTTATAGCCTTGATTCTCTTAATCCATTTCTTTATACCGCCACTGAAACCCGGGTGATATTTGATTAAGGCTCCTATTACACGTACAAGCCATTCCAGGGCGTAATACAGATAGAACGTCAACGGGATAAGGAGAAGTAGCCAGGGGCACGAGAAAACGCCTGCAAGACCGCTAAAAAGCACGGTGCCTGGTATCATTAATGATTTCCATTGATAGGAATGCGTTTCTTCATGTTTTAGGAATTCTTCGTCGTAATACTCTTTCATTTTCTTGCATAACAGCCAGCAAAAAATTAGGATTGCGGAAAAGTTCGGAATGATAATTTTCGCAATTTTCGATTCATAAATTACCTTCATGTTACTAAAATTTTAGGGTTAAACACTGGGTAAAAGTAGGAATTTATAACAATAATATTGTCAATATTTATTACTATTTGTAACTGTCTGATTTACAATGCGTTTTGTTAACTTTGACCGCAAATATATCTATGAAAAAATATTTTTCTTTTCTATCTTTTGTTGTATAATAGGAGTATATGATATTGGGTGATATATTACGCGCGTGCGCGTGCGAGCGTAGGCGAGCGCGCGCATCATGTGCGCGTATAGGCGCACATGCGTGTGCATGCGTGTGTGCGCGCGTATGGGGAGGGAGGACAAGGCAAAGGACAGGAAAGGAGGGGAAGGGAGGACGAAAACGAAGAAGAAAGCCTATAAGGGGGATGAAAAGTGAAGGGATTTTGGGAAAAAGGCGCGCCCGGCAAAAATTTTCTCGAAAAAATTTTGTGGATTGAAAATTTATCCCTATGTTTGCAGTGCTTAAACAAATGGCGGCTTGGTTCTGAAAAGAGCTGGGAACCGCAAAAGAAAAGGGGTTTCTACAAAGTAACGCTTTTACAAACACCTCTTTTAAAATTTCCCCTTTTCTTTTTGTTTTGTAAGCAGGTGTTTGTAAGCGTGAATATCCTTGAGCAAGATATTTGTAAAAATGGAAATTTTGTAAAAGCGTTAATTTGTAGAAAATGAAAAAAGATACACAGAAGCGCAAAGCTTCAAAAATTAAGAACGAATACATATTAGTTTTGGAAGCAATTTCAAAAGTGCTGACACAGTTTACACGTGTAGAGAATCTGAATGAGCATAAATTCAACAGAGACCCCTATTACTCATTCATTTATCCGGATTTAAGCACTAATGAAATGGTTAAGGCTGTTTCTGCATATACAGGTCTTGATAGACAGAAAGTACGTAAAAGCATTACATTTTTAAGATTGAACGATTATATAGATTTTAAGGATAGAACTCATTGTAAGATTATTAAGAAGATTGATTTTAAAGAGATTGTAAGAATACCCGAATATTTTAAGATTGCCGCTAAAAATAAGAAGATTGTTTGGACTGAATTCAACCAGAAGGTTTTAGATTACATCAGCAAAAGAAAAGGTTGTTTTGAATACGAAAAGAGAGAAAGCCAGGTTACGGATGAAGAATTGGAAGATTTTAGAGAACACGGAATGACTTTTGACGATGAGAAGTTTTTAAGGATAAATCGCTATAAATGGCAGGATTGCGACCCGGTTTTTTATGAAAAGAAGGCAACAATAGCCTTTAATCTAAAGTGCAGTATAGGCACCGTAAAGAATACAATTAAGAAGCTTAAAGTGTTGTTTGGCAGAGAAGTAAGTTTTAAAGATACTCCAGTAGAGAAGGTTAGACGCGTTCATTATTCACATTCCTATAGGATAGAATTACCAGATAGAAGGGAATGGAAAGATATTTTACTTAAAGAGTTTAATAGCTTATATGAAAGTGTTATAGATGGCAGAAGAAAGGTTATAGATACGCTTAGGGATGTTGTTTGGGATAGGCAGGATGAAAGAGAAGAACAAGAACGGGAAAAGAAAAAAAAGGAAGGCATTTTTTGTTCTGAATATACACGTATAAGCAAGCAGGATTTTGATGCAAATGTAGGAGTGCAGTATAGCGTTTTGATGGGATTCAAGAAGAAGAAAACCTATACTGCCATTGAAGAAAAAGAGGATTATGAAGAAGAGAATAATTATACAGAAAAATACGAGGAAGAAGATTTTGATAATGATGCAGACGATTTAGAAGAATATGAAGAAAAAGAATATAGATGGAACAAATATCGTTGCCATGAGGCACCGGAATATGAGGGTTATGACCCTAACGAATTTGAAGTGTATTAGAGTATGGAAACGGTAAGCAGCTACATATACAGCGACTATGAGAGCGAAGACGTAGAACTGTACGCAGAACAGATGATACGCGACCGGAAAGAACGCGACGAGAAGCGACGCGAGCAGATAGAGAAGGCTTTGGAGAAAGCCGAAAGGACCAGGAAACGCCTGGAGAACCGAAGACGGAAGTACATAAAGACACATCCTATCCGCGCGAAGTACAAATACCCATGCTTGGATAATTATTCAAGGTAAAAGCTTGGTTATTTGACTGATAATGCCTATTTTTACCGTTGTAATTGCAATTTCGTTATAACTTTAAAAGGCATTATTCATGAATATTAATAAAAAAGAAGAGAAAGTGTTCGGACGTGCACAATTTGAACAATTTCTCATTGACAACGACTACGAAGCGTTCACCGCAAAGCAGGTAGCGGCTTTTGCTACTGATGTTTTGAACAAATCGGAAAACAACGAAATGGACGAGTTCGAGAAAGCATGCGCGGCCGCGGACTGGAAATCACTTGAAACGGTTAAAGTGCTGAATGACATTTACGAGGAAGAACCTATGTTCATAAGACCCTCACAAGTGGAAGTGATACCGGGAAAGGAAGGAATTTTCAAATCAATGTCCGAGAACCGGGACATGTTGCGATACAAGGAAACCCCTCTAAACATTTTCAAGGGCATAGCCGGAATGTGCGTATCTGACGATATAGAGAAGGCACGGAAGGGTGAACCTATCGGAACCGTAAAAAGCTGGGGAGGGAAAGAATATGTGAAGACCGCTAACGGATGGGTACGACGCCAGGGAATCAAGACAAAGGAGACCGCGAAGGAGGAGAAGCCGAAAGAAAAGAAAGGCGGTTTTCCTACAGTTGAAAAACTCGTGGCTGCGGCCGCAAAGTCGGGGCACAACCCTAAAGAGGCAGAGAACGTTATCAGAGAACGCTATGACTATCTGAAAAAGAAATATCCGGAAGCCTCACCAAGTAAACTTGTACACATTGCATATACAATTTCCTAAAATTCCGTCGCATATGATTATGGGAAAACTACATAAAATAAGGGAATACGTAATGAGTTTATATTTTCCCGTGTTGTTGAGCATACCTATCTCTTTTTCCAACACGGCATCCTTCATTGAGAAATATGTGTTTCGGGACTGGGAATTCTTGAAATACCTAATGATTCTTATAGTGATAGATACACTTGTAAGCTGGGTATATCATATCAAGAACAAGGACTTTTCAAGCAAGGGATTTTCAATGATTATTACGAAGCTTTTCATTTATTCCGCTATTCTGATTGTTTCGCATGTGATGGGGAACTTTACTGTGGAAGGCGGCAATGTGGAGATATACACATGGTTCCGTGCTGTGGTGTGTAATGCGCTTATAATACGTGAATCAATCTCAATCGTGGAGAACGCGGCAAAGGTAAGCCCCACTTTGGTACCTCAGAGAATAAGGAAATATCTGTCTGATTTCGACGAGTTCGGGGATAAGAAACCGGAGACGATAAAGGAAATGAAAGGAGAATGACTATGGCGCAAGGAAATTATTTGCCCGGAACCTATTCAAGGGTCGGAACGGAAGAAAACCCGGGCACATACCTTGGAGGAGATTCGGGCGGTACTTCACAGACAATGCCGCCAAAGGTGAAGAAGGTATGGGTGCTGGAGCACGACAGATGGAACATGCGCAATTATTGGATTTCTGGAGGGAAGTTCAGTATTCCGGCAGTATGGGTATTTACCAAAGGAGTTTGGGACAACTTCGGCAAATGGATGAAAGACGGATTTTGGAGAATGGGACAGCTCATTTTCTCTACAGACAATATTTGGCATGATAATTTCGTATGGTATAACGATTTAAAGTTTAAATTTTAGAGATTATGAAAAAAGCAGCTTTTTATCAAATACAGGACGGTGATACCGGGGCACAGGTTGCACAGGGATTGCAAGGCAATTTCGAGGCTTTGCAGCAGGAGATAGAAGCAATTCCACCCTATTCCTTGCCTATTAAGATGGACCCTAATAGTGGAATTATCAACAGTGAGGAGGACTATAACAGTATTCTCCCCGAATCCTATCTGACGGAATATCCGTGGCAGGCTGAATATGCAGGTGGTCTTCCTTGGTTATGGATGAACTTCAAAGCAAAAGTATCGGAAGGTACTCAGATTTGCATTAAGCATAACAACAAGTTCTGCGAGTTCACCAACATTCCAGAAACTATCGGCACCGTATCTGTTGACAAGAAGATTCTGACAATGAAGGAGAAGAACGAATATCTGGGTTTCGAGTGTCAGAAGGATTTGGGTGTACAGAAAGTGGACTTGAAAGGCATTTACCAGGTTTACGTACTGGATGCTGACGGTTCCGTGGAACAGGAAATTGTATTTGAATGTAAGTAATTAACAATTAAAAATAGAAAAGATTATGAGACTGTATAGATTTTTGGACGAAGACAAGAATATTGATGTGACATTGGTAACTGATGGTAGTTGCGACCAGAAGAAAGTATTCATCACTGAATCACCGCGCGGAATTACCCCTAAAGGAAACGTGACAGACCCGGAAGGCGGTGTCGAGCTTTTGAAGCTTGGTTTCAAATGGAATGTAGGCGAAGCCGTGATGCACGAGGAACTTGTAGCATTTGCAGAAGAAAAGGGTTTGGAATTAATTATCGACCCCCAGGGATTGAATGAAATCGTTGCGGTAACGGCAGAATGGAACGATGCAGATGCGTGTGTAATCACCATTAAAACAAGTGTTCCGGCAAAGAAGGATGTCGACATTTATTTCCCTAATAGCGTGAATCTGAATGAGAGCGCAGAAAGATTCGGTGTAATCAGAGGAGACCGCAAAACCCTCTCTACAAAAGTTATGTCCGGTAAACCTATGGCGTTCACGTTGACTGACCTTGGTCTGGATGCAAAGGAGGATTTGAATGTAGTTGTAATGACCGACAACAATACGTGGCGCGAAGAACTTGTGGCACAAAACGCATAAGGATATGTTACGGTTATTGTTTACAACAGAGGACAATGTTCACCAAATGACCGTCGTAACCGACGGAATCGACGGTCAGATGAAGGTTTTCGTTACAGAAAGCCTTTATGGTGATGTGGAATATTATAAGGGGCTGGGTATCGTGATTGAACCCGGACACACCTATAATATCGGACAGTTCAAGGAATGGGCGTTTAAGGCGCTTGTTAAGCTTATCTCATATCCGGAAGGATTCGGAGAAGAAGGCGCGGTAAAGAACCTACACTCAATTTCCCTGCAAAGGGAGGTGATGATATGTGCGTAGTGACGTCTTCAAAGCAGACTTTCAAGAATGGACAACCAGTAGGACACCCAGAAGGTGTCCCGGTAACATTCTCAATATCTGGAACCGGATTCAAGGTTGACGGTGGAGGACAAGTAACGGTTGACGAGAACCCCAACAACACGACAAGAAAGGCAGTTGTGACGGTTAAACAGAATGAAAG
>OHGR01000662.1_pt1 | contig 13255 bp, 14 predicted proteins | sample 1567911 | NCBI WGS metagenome assembly OHGR01 (sample SAMEA3879552, study PRJEB24766) | human gut metagenome | biome: human-associated habitat; feature: feces | place: USA | collected 1985/1987
ATGAATAAAAAAAGACTTCTTTCGAAGTCTTAATGCACACACTGTGCGGCTGGACGAACCAGTGAATTGAGTTAACTTTTATTTGAACTCGCAGTGTAAATTCACAGGGGTAACTGTAAATTACAACATTATGATAATAAACAAAAGAGGATTTGTCAAATGAAAAATGAAGAAAATATATATTTGGGCTTAGATATAGGAACTGATTCTGTTGGTTATGCAGTCACAGATGATAAATATAAAATTATGAAATATCATGGAAATGCTGCGTGGGGCAGTACTATTTTTGACGCAGGAGCATTGGGAGCAGACAGAAGAGTGTTTCGTTCCGCGAGAAGAAGGTTAGATCGCAGACAAGAAAGAATTCAATTATTACAGGAGATTTTTGCAAATGAGATTGCAAAAGTAGATGAACGGTTTTTTATTAGATTATTAGAAAGTGGCTTATGGAGAGCCGATGCAGAGGATAGATATGTTTTCTTTAATGATAAAGAATATACGGATGTTCAGTATATGAGGGATTATCCGACTATTCACCATTTGATATGTGAATTGATATATAATCCTAACAAACATGATGTGCGTTTAGTATATTTAGCATGTGCTTGGTTGGTGACTCATAGGGGACATTTTCTGAGCAATATTAACACAGAAAATATTGCTGACTTGGTTGATATTCATAATGTGTATAATGGATTTATGCGTTTTTTTGAGGAAAATGAGATTATATGTGATTGGAGAGAAGTAAATGTTGAAGAGTTAGGAAGGGTTCTTGCTGCCAATATAGGAATCAACGAAAAATATCGCAATCTGTCTACAGTTTTATTTGCTACGAGAAAACCAGATAAAAAGGCAAAAGAGGGATTTCCTTATAGTGAAGATGCAATTGTGCGTTTGCTAGCTGGAGGAACTTGTAAATTAAAAGATGTATATATCAAGGAAGAATATGATGAATTTGGCTCAATAACACTTGGTATGGATGATGAAAAAATGACAGAGGTCATGGCAGACATTGGTGATGATTTTGACTTGATTAAGGCTCTTAGAAGTTTATATGATTGGGGAATACTTGCTAATATATTGGTTAATGAAAACAATAGTCCACTAATATCGCAATCAAAGGTGAAGGTATATGAACAGCATAGAGAAGATTTAGCTAATTTGAAATATCTGGTTCATAAATATATTCCACATAAATATAATGAGATTTTTCGCGTGACAATTATGTAGCTTATTCTTATCATTATGAATTAAAAAATGACGAAAAAATGGGAAAGAAGGCTGATGTAGAAAAGTTTTCAAAGTTTCTTCTTAAGATATTGGAAGGAATATCTGTTGATGAACAAGATAAAGTTGTTTATGATGATATGATTGAAAGGCTAACATTAAGACTTTTTTTACCTAAACAGAAGAATACGGATAATCGCGTTATTCCACATCAATTATACGAATATGAGTTAAAAAGCATATTAAAAAATACAAAAAATTATTTACCGTTTTTGAAAGAAAAAGATAGTGACGGGATTTCTAATGAAGATAAGATTATTTCAATTTTTAAATTTAAGATTCCATATTTTGTTGGACCTTTAAATTGCAACTCACAATTTGCGTGGATTCAGAGAAAAGCTGATGGAAAAATTTTTCCATGGAATTTTGAAGATAAAGTTGATTTTGATGCAAGTGAGCAAGCATTTATCCAACGTATGACAAATCAGTGTACATATTTGCCGGAAGAGTCGGTGTTGCCTAAACAATCATTATATTATCAGAAATTTATGGTATTAAATGAAATCAATAATATAAAAATTGATGGCAGAAAAATTTCTGTGGCTATGAAGCAGGAATTATATAATGAAATTTTTGAAAAGAAAAAAAGGGTTAGGAAAAAAGATGTTATAGATTTTTTTGTTAGCAATGGATATTTAGAAGGTGGAAAAGAAGCATTAATAAGTGGTTTGGACGAACAAATACATACAAATCTCAGTTCTTTTCATGCTTTTCGTAGACTGCTACAGAATCATATTTTATCCGTGGAGGATGTTGAATCTATAATTGAACGTGCTTCATATTCTGATGATAAGGGACGTGTTTTACTCTTTTTGAAAAATAAGTATAGTTTTTTGACGGATGAAGATATTAAATATATTTGTAAGATTAAAATAAAAGATTTTGGACGTCTTTCAAAAAAATTTTTGGTTGATTTTGAAGGAACGTGTAAAGAAACGGGTGAAATCTCAACGGTATTAAGGTTGATGTGGGAAACCAATAATAATCTTATGGAATTGTTGTCAGATAAGTATACATTTGCTAATGGAATAAAGGAAAATAGAAAAAAATATTATACAGAACAACAGAAAACATTAGATGATCGTTTAGATGAAATGTATATTTCAAATTCTGTTAAAAGAACAATCTATAGAACGCTTTCAGTTGTTAAGGATGTTACAAAAGCATTTGGTGTACCTAAAAAGATATTTGTTGAAATGGCAAGAACAAATAAACCTGATTTAAAAGGAAAACGTACTAGGACTAGACAACAGCAAGTCATAGAACTGTATGCAAAATGTGATGAAGAGGACGTAAGAGAATTAAAACATCAAATGGAATCTTTAGGGGAATATGTAGATAATAAACTACAAAGTGACAAGCTTTTCCTTTATTTCATACAATTTGGCAAATCGGCTTATAGTGGCAAAATGATTGATTTAGAAAAATTGATGTCTGGTTCTAAAGTATATGATATTGAACATATTTATCCTCAAGCATATGTAAAAGATGATAGCATAATTAATAATAAAGTGCTTGTATTTTCGGAAGAAAATGGAGCAAAACAGGATATATATCCAATTAAGACGGAAATACGTAAACAAATGTCAGGTATTTGGACTACATGGCATCATGTGGGGGCAATAAGTGATGAAAAATATAAACGATTAACACGTAGTACACCATTTAATGAAGATGAAAAATATGGATTTATTAACCGTCAGTTAACGGAAACATCACAGTCTACAAAGGCTATTGCGCAAATTTTGAATGAAAAATATCCAGAAACAGAGATTGTATATGTAAAAGCTGGACTTGTATCTGATTTTAGACATGAATTTGGATTATGTAAATGCCGTAGCTATAATGATTTACATCATGCGACAGATGCATATTTAAATGTTGTTGTCGGCAATGTATATAATATGAAATTTAATCGTAAGTGGTTTTCAGTGGATTCAAAATATAGTATAAAATCAAAGACGATATTTTCACATTCACTTGTATGTAATGGAAAAATTATTTGGGATAAAGAAAAAATGTTGCCAATGGTTCTTAAAAATGCTAAGAAAAATAATGCACACTTTACAAAGTATCAATTTATGAAAACAGGAGGTTTTTTTGATCAAATGCCATGCAAAAAGGCATCAGGTCTTGTTCCGAGAAAAAAAGGCTTAGATACTGAAAGGTATGGTGGATACAATAAATCTGGAATTATGTTCTTGCTTCCTATGAAATATAAAATTGGAAAAAAGAGCGATATAATTATTCTGTCTGTTGAATTATTATATGGAAAACTTTTTTTGAAAGATGAAGTATTTGCAAAGAAATATGCAGAAGAGCGATTACAGAAAATTATAGGAAAAAAAGCAGATGAAGTATCTTTTCCTATGGGAATGAAGCCGTGGAAAATAAATACAGTACTTTCGTTAGATGGATTTAATGTATGTATTACAGGTATTGGTGGTGGAGGAAAATGTTTATCAGCACAACCAATTATGCAATTATCGTTGCCATACGAATTGGTGAAGTATTTAAAGAAGATTGAGAAATTTGTTGAAAAAAATAAAAACAATGCTAACTATATTTATGATGAACAATATGATTCGGTTTCTGTGGATGGGAATATTAAATTATATGATGTTTATTTAGATAAGTTGGAAAATAGTATTTATAATAAAAGAATAAATTCACCTGAGGCAATTTTGAAAAATGGAAGAGAAAAGTTTTGCAAACTGAATGTCCTAGAACAAGCTGTAACATTGATAAATATACAATCAATATTTGGTAGAATGACAGGGGGATGTGATTTAGAAAATATAGGTGGGAAAAAACATAGTGCAGCAACTGTTAATTTCAGTTCTAACGTTTCAAACTGGAAAAAGTATTATAAGGATGTAAGAGTAGTTTATCAATCACCTTCTGGAATATGGGAGAGAAGGTCACAGAATATTTTTGAGCTTTTATGAGTTGGCGTGTAGTGATTATAGAGAATCAAGCAAAATTAGATTATAAAATGGGGTATCTTGTTATTAGAGTACTGGAGACAAAGCGAGTATTACTTGATGAAATTGCGGTACTACTGATTGAAAATCCAGCAATATCAATTACGGGTATATGTATTGAGGCTATGATTGGAAAGAAGATAAAAGTTATTTTCTGTGATTCAAAGCGTAATCCGATAGTAGAGATATTCCAGCATCATGGTTGCCATGATAACCCAGCAAAGCTTCGTATGCAAATTGAGTGGTAGCAAAGTATCAAGGATATAGTCTGAAGAGACATTGTAAGTGAAAAAATACGTAAGCAGGCAGAATTTTTATATGAGAATGAATACTTTAGTCAAGCAAACTTGTTAAATGAGTATATTGGTCAGGTAGAGTTAGCTGATGCCTCGAATAGAGAAAGGCATGCGGCTAAGGTTTATTTTAACGCTTTATTTGGGATGGACTTTACAAGGAGTGCAGATATTCCGGTTAATGCAGCGTTAAATTATGGATATACCAACATTAACGATAGTAGAAAGAAGAGATTATAGATGCTTTCGCAAGTTACTTATAAAGAATTGTTTTCACAATTTGTTACGTTTTAATTGAATAAAAAGATCCTGATAAATAAAGTTATTAATAGAATGCAAAAGCTTGCAATGGATGAAGAACATTATTACCAAACAAGTGAATTAATAACATTGTTAGAATCATATTTATTGGATTTATCAGTAGAGTTAACGGGCAATATTGAGCTTTCAAAAATTACATGGGAAAATACCATAAAAGCAGTAGGCGTTGAATTTGCAGATAATTATGATTCACTTGCAGAAAAAATATTGGATTATATGGAATTAGTAAGAGAGTACGATTCTGAAAGAATATTTATAACGTTGAATTTGTGGAGTTATATTTCTGATAATGAAATGAACAAGTTTGTTAATGATGTAGTTGTACGTGGATATAAGTTATTAATGCTGGAAAATACTGAATATCCAATTATAGAGCATGAAAAACGTTATATAATAGATGCAGATAAATGTATAATATGTTAAGATATAAATGACCTATGTTATTTATGCAATCAGGCAGATGATTATTCTTGGACAGTTTGAGGTTTGAGAGCAGTGTAAATGCATAGGGGTAACAAACATAGACTGTGACAGTTTGACCTTGAAGCGGTTTGAGAGCAGTGTAAATATATAGGGGTAACAAACATTAAATTAATAAGCGAATGCCGGTTAGCTGTTTGAGAGCAGTGTAAATTCATAGGGGGTAACAAACAGGTAAGTTGTAGTGGCTAGGGTGATTTACGTTTGAGAGCAGTGTAAATTCATAGGGGTAACAAACTGGTTCTAAAAAACAGTGGTCAATATATAGTTTGAGAGCAGTGTAAATTCATAGAATTATTTGATATTATCTTAAACGCGGGATGTATCGTATTTGAAAAAATAATTTCAAAAAAATGTAAAAAAGTGTTGACAAGTATGGAATAGGGTGATATTATATCGAAGTCGCTTCGGTGAGGCAACAAAAATGAAACGGCAAAACAGCATATCGGGGTGTGGCTCAGCTTGGCTAGAGCGCCTGGTTTGGGACCAGGAGGTCGCAGGTTCGAATCCTGTCACCCCGACTACATGCGGGTGTAGTTCAATGGTAGAACACCAGCCTTCCAAGCTGGATACGTGGGTTCGATTCCCATCACCCGCTCTAAAAACCCTTGATTTTTCAAGGGTTTTTAATTTTCATGTTGCATCCATTCCAAAAAGGTACGTCGATTCTCTTTAGTATCCTTTTTATCAAACAAAAGTCTCCAGGCATTATATTTTTCATAATTAAAAACTTGTTCAAGGTGATTTATCGGTTTGCCCGGTAATCAGCGCTGGTGTTGGTGCACTGGGCTGATTTTTTATTTCAATTTTTTCTTTTGCTCTCTCTCTAATTGCTGAATACTTTTTTCCGGTGTAGGCAAATCTTCCGGCATTGTGCCACCAAGATCTTTAATGGTGTCACGCACCTTTTTACCAACCTCAAAGTGGGTTTTATTCGCTTCCTGTTTGCCTTGAATATTTTCACGGCGGAGTTTTGCTTCCGTCTGAGTAGCACGGAAGAGGTTGGCAGCTAATTCTTCATATCCCATGTAATCGAGTATGTCTTGTGATTTCTTTAAGCCTTTACGCTCCTTTATATCGCTAGCCTTTAAACCACCATATAGTCCCATATATCCGTAATTTTGAAATATAGCATAATCCAGGGTAGTTTCAACACCAGCATCCTTGGCAGCAGCTACTAACATTTTATTATGCTCTTTCATTTCCTGCCGGATGGCGATACGTTTTTGATCTTCGGAAAGATTTTCATAATTTTCAATTAGTTCTTGCTGTCTGGTTTTTACTGCAAAGTAGGTTTGTCCAAGTGCAATAACCTTTTTTCGAGGATCACCATTTTGCACAATAAGATAACAAGCATATCGTGAAAGTTGAATATCTCCGATATCCTTACTGGTGGCACCAGCATTTACGATTTTGTTGACGTCAACAAAATGGTCAGATACCGCGTTATTACTACCTCGGCAGGCTTCTTTTGCCTTTTCAATAACCTTGCAAAAGTTTCTCCACTCAGTATATTCCAGAGCGATTTGTAAATCTCTGGCATACCAAAATTCTTGCCCGTATTTATTTACATGACGAATAGATTCAAATAGTGACTCGGTATAATTATGATGTTGTATAAATAAAGTTGACACCTTATTCTCAAGGAATTCATGTATAATAAAAGAGAATAAGGAGGAACTCTCAATGTCACGAACCCAACGTAAATACGACCAGGAATATAAGATCCAGGCTGTCAAACTTGCCAAAGAAATCGGCGGTGCTAAGGCAGCCAAAGAATTAGGTATCCCAGAAGGAACCATCCACACATGGCTGAAAGCAGTTAGAGCAGGCACATTGGATATTGGCGACGGTGCACATACTCCGGAAAGCGCGATGAGTCTTGCTGAGGAGCTTGCCATGCTCCGCAAACGCGTTAAAGATCAGGACAAAGAAATCCGGCGTCTGAAAGAGGAAAATGAATTTCTCGAGGAAGCAAGCGCTTTTTTCGCAGCCAGCCGTCGGAAGTCAGCAAGAACCAAAGAATGATGTTCATTGCCATAAAAACGAAAGACGGCGTGATTAAGGGAAAACTCTCATTCTATTGCCGGATGCTTGGCGTCAGCCGCCAGGGTTTCTACAAATATCTTGCTATTAAAGATCGCCCTTGGAAATATCAGGATCTTGCTGATGCCATGAGAGTGATCCATGCTGAGGATGAATGCAATGATACCTATGGACGTATTCGCATGTACCAAGCACTGCTCCTTAAGAATCCGACGGGAATCAAGATCCCCAGTGAACGAACCGTTTACAGGGTTATGGATGAAATAGGACTTGTCCATCGGCCAAAGCGCAAGCCAAATGGCATTACCAAGGCTGATCGGGAAGCACGTAAGTCAGATGATCTTCTGAAGAGAGAGTTCAAGGCTGATAAGCCACTTGAAAAATGCGTAACTGATATCACAGAAATCAAGGCAAAAGATGGAAAACTGTATGTTTCAGCCATCTTCGACTGCTTTGATTCCAGCGTTCTGGGACTGGCAATGGAAACAAACATGAAGGCAACTCTGTGTGAGCATACACTGGATAATGCCTATCTGGCGCATCCTGATCTGCGAGGTGCCATTGTGCACTCCGACAGAGGAAGACAATATACCAGTGAAACCTACCGTCAGGCGCTTTCTAAATATGGCATTATACAAAGCATGAACAGTGATGGTGGCAGGTGCCACGATAATGCTCGATGTGAAAGCATGTGGGCCAGAATGAAAAGCGAGCTTCTCTATGACCGCTACAATACGGAAAGCCTGACCACGGATGAGCTGAGAGTTCTTATTTTGGAGATATTTCATCAGTTACTGGAACAACAGGAGGATCTGCTCTGCCAACGGTGGGCTTCCTCCTATGATTAAGCGTCAGAGATACTACCAATCTCTGGGCCTGGCTGCATAGGAAATGATATCTTTGAGATAAATGTGTCAACCAATATTGACAATATCATAATTTTAAATGCCTTTATATGAACACTTAAAGTGCAGAAAAACAAGCAATTTCATAAATGTTATTATTTTGAGCGCAAATGTAAAGCAATGTTGATAGAAAAAATTGTTTATTTTATTTAAAATTGCTCTTAAAGGAGGACACAAAATGGAAATTGGAAATAAAATCAACCAATTAAGGAAACTTTCGGGAATGACACAAGAACAATTAGCAGAAAAACTTAACGTATCCAGACAGACTATTTCCAAATGGGAGTCAGATAGCACTTCCCCTGATTTAGAAAGTATCGTTAAAATAAGCAGAATTTTTCATGTGTCATTAGATGATTTGCTAAAGGAAGGAGAAGCAGGTGTGGCAAACAAAACTGATGAGCAAATAACTTTAGAAGATTTGATGAAAATAAATCTTCATAACAGAAAAATGACGCTGTTGCTAATTAGTGGTCTGATTTTTATTATGGTTAGCATATTAAATTTCGCCTATGTAATTGCGCTACAAAGCACAACACTTAGTACCCAGTATATGCTATACCGATATATCGTTACAGGACAATACGAAAATGCCCCTATTGATTATATGCGGTTAATGATACCGTCTATTATTGCGGCAGCAATCGGAGTGATATTGTTCATAAGTTATACCATTGAAAGAAGAAAAAAAGGAGACTGAAAATATGTATAAGGCAAAGAAGTTTATTTCATATATGGCTTTATGTGTGTTAATCTTTTCTTTATGTGCATGTGGAGAAAAAGGTAGTGAAAACGCTGCTATTTATGGAGAAACTGTCGGAGAATTGGAAGATAATGAGCTTTTTGCAATTATTGATACAAATGCTTCTTTACCTGTTTTACTTGTTACCTCACAAGTATATAATGACGGTTTGGGAAATCAGGCAGCACTTAATTGTGATGTATATTATTTGATAGATAAAGAAGTTAAAAACATAGGAACAATAGAAAGTATGGGAACAGCATATCCTATCGCCTATGATGAAACAGGTATTTATGCTGCTTCCGGTCACGATATGCAGCGTTTTGAAATTGAAAAATCCGGTTCGCTCAGACTGGCAGAGGGGATTTATGAGCAATTTGACGAAAGTGGAAATGCTGCTTATACCATGAAAAAAGGAGAGGAAACAGATGTAATTACAGAAGAAGAATACTATGCAGCTTTTGAAAAATACAGCAATGCTACCATAGTAAATTTCTCTTATGGTGCATCGGACGCTGGCAAGGCAGAAGTGGTAACTAACAATGAGCTGGAACCCCGTCAAGGAAATATAGCAGAAGATGTCAATGTACTAGAAATTGTACAAGAGACAGCCTCGGAATTTGCAGTCAAAAAAATGGAAACTTCTTATTTTTGAAAGGCAGGACAATGAAATTTTTTATGCCGCTACTTTGGTAGAAAATGATTGTGCGCCGGAGATGATATTTTTACAAACGACTTACAGACAACACTTAAAGAATAGCAAACCCAGTCGAGCCAGTCAACGGCAAGATGAACGGCTCTTGCAGAGCCGCCGTTGACAGCCCCGCCCGGTTTTGCAGTTAGGCAGTCAAGGAGCGACAGCCTAAAGTGCTGCCGCCCCTTACTTTTATGATACAGCATCAACTTTGGAAGTATATCCTGATGCTGTATCAGAGGAACACAGTACACAAGTGAGTTATATCGTAAAGCAATCAGCAAATATGGCATTCTCCAAAGCATGAACAGTGCTGGCGGCAGATGCCACGACAATGCCAGATGCGAAAGCATGTGGGCAAGATTCAAAGAAGAATTACTTTATGGACGTTATGATACCACTTCAATGACAGTAGAACAGTTAAAAACACTCATCTGGAGATATTTCATCAGCTATTGGAATAACCGAAGAATCTGCTCTGCTAATGGTGGCTTACCTCCGATGATTAAGCGTCAACAATACTACGATTCATTACAGGAGGCAGCATAGGTCGAACATCCTTGAGAAAAAAGTGTAAACCAATATTGACAATATCATTATTTTTCTCTTCGTCAGAAAGAGCTTTCGAGAGCACGCGTTCGTGCAAAGCATTTAACTGTTTTTCAAATTCTTGTTCGTTCATTACAATTCTCCTTTGTATGTAAAAAGAGCCCTGGAATACAATTCCAAGACTCTTTCGCGACCGGACACCAGTCATTCGCTAATTAGTGGAATAATACCATTATGTGCAAGCCTTGTCAAGTTATTCCTAAAATTTATATTTTTGAAAAATTGCACCGGTGCAACAACATCAGAGTTTCTCGAATACCATAGTAGCCTGGATCCGGTCTCCGCCGCCGAAGCCGGTACTATTGGCAGAAGCGGTGGTAATAGTGTGGTGCAGGCGGTATCCCTTTGCAGCCTGGGCGTTGATCACATCCTCGAGCTCCTTCAGATTCTTGGATGCAGTTCCGATAAGTTTCTCCTTAAGTGTCACTTGTAATACTACATACTGATTCATAGTGATTCCCATTTCTTTTGTGCGCCCCGATCTCGATCATCTCTTTTACAAACTGAATGTCCTCCGGCTTCACTTTCCGTGAGGCATCGAAGAGGACCTTGTATTCCGGATTCTCGAAGAGGAACTGAGCCATGCCACGGGCTTCTGGATTGAGATAATAGCTATCCGGAATAATTTCAGTAGATTCTTTTTTTCCAATAAGGTAATTCATGTCGACATTGAGTAAATCACCCATGAGGTGTTTCCTTCCAATTAAATTAGTAGAGCTGCACTACAATAATTGTAGAAAACATATGTTCCCGTGTCAAGAAAAAAAGCAGCATTTTTTGACCTGGAACAATTACATAAAACCCAAAATTAGGTTTGACTTTCAAGAGATCTTGTCTAAGCAGAATGATGCTTTGTTGATAAGTACGTGAAAGAGCTGTGTGCGGATGACCAATTATAACAAGGTGCCCCGGGAGACTGAATAAAATAGTGAATACCTCCGATATACATGATAGAACAGGTAGACCCGGAAACAGGAACGGAGGCGCTTATGCAGGTCGGTGGAGTCGGAAGCGGACATGACACATATTCTCATCAGGTAACATCATGTCTTCATGAATATGGGGCAAATACGGATACGGGCAGTATGGGGACTAAGTCCGGAGCTGCGCAGACGGCGCAGATGGCTACAGAAGCCTTGCAGGAGAATTCTAAGGGAAACCTGTTGTCCTGGGTACAGAATATTGGGAATAGTGGAAAACAGCTCTTACAGAAGATCTGGGGAGACAGCAAAGAATCCAATGATGCGATAAGTTCACAGAAGGATGGCAGCGGTAATCATATCGCGGGTCAGGAGACGCTTGTTACGGGAAATTCTGTGGGCGTGAAGACTACGTTGAACAGGGCGGCGGTGGAGACGGCGGCAACGCATACCTATTTCCAGCCGATAGAGACACGAGAGGCTGTGCCGACAACACCGTTGCAGAAAGTGCGTTATCAGGTACAGAAGGTAGCCAGAAAACTGATGGACCGACTGCCGGGACGATTCCTGGGATCCCATAGCGGAGATTTCCTGCAGACAAAGCAACAGCATACTAAAGAGGATCTGCGGAAGAGAAGCCAGTACAAAGAGGACGATCAGGAGATCGAATGCATTCTTACGGATGAAAGCTACCTGACAGATTCCTATAATCGAAAGGGAGAATACAGCCATCTTACTACGGATAAATAGGATGTGGTGGAATTTTTCGAAAAATTTCAAAAATTTTCTTGACAGTTTGGCATTCATCATGTAATATAGTCTTTGCTGTGAGACACACAGCAGACATTCATCAGATTGCGGATGAATGTCAACACAATTAATTTCATACCTTCAAGATACAGGTTTTGACCTGTACATTATGCGCGAGTGGCTCAGCGGTGGAGCACCTCCTTGCCAAGGAGGGGGTCGCGGGTTCGATCCCCGTCTCGCGCTCTCATGAAAAAAAGAACGATACCAAATCGGTATCGTTCTTTTTTTCGAGCCCTGCCAGGGCTCGAAAGTTCGATGTCTACGCTCCGCTCCGGTCCGCATGGAAAATTTCAGAAGCAAAAGGGAATACGTATTTGTTCCGGTTTGTATAGGAGCTTCATTTTGTATGCGCATGACCGCGGGACCAGACTTTACTTGGCTGTGCCTTATAGGTGGGGCGGCGGAACAGGAGGCTTCGGAGAGCCGGGCCGTTAAAAGGAAAGAGGGGCCAGAAGTAGCTGAAGCCTGCGAAGGTCGGGGTAGTCAAAATAGAGACTGTCACCAGTGTCAGACCGATAAGGAATCCCGGCAATCCCCAGAGCCCTGTTGTGACGACCAAAAGAATACGGTAGATCCGCAGAGCATCAGCAAATTCGATACTGGAGAGGGACAGATTCGCCAGCATGGTGACGGCAGCATAGAAGAGGACTTCCGTGGAGGCCCAGTTAAGACTGACAGCAATGTCACCGATTAATAGTCCGCCGACAATGGACAGAGCACCGGAGACGCGGCTGGAGCTGAGTGCCGCTGAATACTTGAAAAGATCCAGCAGGAACTCCACCGCCAGCACATAGAAAAAAAGGCGGAAGGGTGACAGATCGCTGACGGGTGTGAGCTGCAGCGAGGCAGTAATCTCGGGATAGTAGGCGGAGAGAAGTAAAAATACCGGAAGGAGTAGGAGACTGACCGGAATGCACAGGAAGCGTATCATGCGGAAGTAGGTTCCGGTCAGAGGATTGTTGTAATAGTCCTCCGGACGATAGCCGCGGGCCTTGAGGGTGTTGACTTCCTCGGTCTTCATGCCGAAGATGAGGATATTTTCCGGACCAACTGCATCGCCGATTTCGATGTTTGCACCGTCCAGTGTACCCAGTGTAATGGCACCGTTCAGCATCAGCTTCATGTTGCCGGTACCGGAAGCCTCTGTGCCTGCCAGAGAGATCT
>OHGR01000666.1_pt1 | contig 13226 bp, 9 predicted proteins | sample 1567911 | NCBI WGS metagenome assembly OHGR01 (sample SAMEA3879552, study PRJEB24766) | human gut metagenome | biome: human-associated habitat; feature: feces | place: USA | collected 1985/1987
TTAATGTTAGAGCGTTTAATATATATTACTTTTTTATAGATTTATTTGCAGTATATTTGTGTATCCCAGTTTTGGGAATAATTCCATCACAAAAAAGAATTGGTAAAAAAGGAGTTTTTACATATTTGATTCTTTATACGTTCTTGAGCAGATCTTTATTACCAGTGCTGTTTTCGATAATTGGAATTGATTGGAATCAAAGTTTAAATAATCCATTGGGTGGGGGATATATTATTTTCGTATTGCTGGGATATTATCTTGCAAACACACAGATGGAATTAAAAGTGCGGAGAGTAATATATTTATTTGGTGTTATAGCGTTGTTTTTTCAATTTGGAATTACGGCATATTTGTCGTTTAGAGATAATTCAATTAATGCAACGTATAGAGGGTATACTAATTTTCCCACAGTGATATATGCGGTGGCTATTTTTACGGCATTCAAATATTTTAAATGGGAGAATTATGAAAAATTTAATTCTACAATTATGCAATTATCGGGGGCGAGTTTTGGAGTATATTTGATACATAAATACCCTATATATGTGCTATGCTATATTTTTAGTATTAATGAGTTTTCTACTGCTTGGAGAATAGGTGGTATATTTTTGACATACGGATTATCTGTAATTATAGTTAAATTATTACAAAAGATACCATATGTGAACAAACTTATACCATAGTGAAATGTTAAGAAAATATTAAGAAAATAATTTACATTTTATATAAAATCAAGTATAATTATAGAGCATTTTGTGGGCAGAATGCTCTTTTTAGTGTACAAAATTATGGGAAGAATGAGAGGTATATATATAATGGATATAACAAGAGAGAAAACTATGAGGATAGTAAATTATATATTTGCTGTATTAATAATATTGTGTATAGCTGTAATGTTGCTACCAGCAAATTATTCGGTAGAATATAGCTTGTATGGCAAAGATATGGATAAGCATACTCTGACAGAAGTGGAGTATTCATCAGATTCGGATTTAGAAAGACATAAGGCAGATAAGAATAATACGACTGTAAAGGTTCCATACGTTGCTGGCGAAACTTTTGATGAGATGAATATATATACAGACACTAAAAATATTAAAATGGCTATTAAATGGAATGGGATAACTGTAAAGAAATTTTCAAATGATATTATTTTGAATAATTGTACAGTGAAATATGATTTGATTGATGATGAACTTCCTGACTATTCCATTGAAGAATTACTTGAAAAATATTGTGATAAACAGTATTTGATATTGATGGCAGTATGCACAGATTATTCTTTAGGAATTACAGATTCAATTCAGCAGTGCTTAAATGATATTGGAATAGATAGTACTCCTAGAGATACAGGAATTGCATCAAGCTTCTATGCTGTTATCAGTGATGGAAAGCTCGTTAAAACGGAATCAAGCAATGAAGCAGCACTTTATTTTAAGAAAAAAATTCATGGTCACAATATAAATTTATGTAGTGGAGGGCAATATCTTGGAAATTGGGCAGATATTAAAATTGATGGTGAGAGTTATTGTACACACAGACAGGGGTTGAATATAGTTGTGTATGATTTGGAAAAGGATTGTTTGGTTGATAGTATAGGGTATCAGAATTATCAAGAGGCATCAGTTTTTAGGAATACGGAATATTTACAAAAGCCGATTGAACTTATAGCAGGAAAATCAGCATTTGATACAATAAATGCAAATATAAATATCATAAATTTCCTGCAATTGGTTATCCCATGTTTTATAGCTCTTATTCTTACTTTTATATGGAATATGATAAGAATAGTGGAAAAGTCAAAGAGAACCAATCAAACGATAAATATAGTATGGTTTGTAATACATCAGATAGTAATGGCGATTCTGCTCATGCTGGCGAGTGGTTTAGTATGGGGATATAAATATCTTTCAAATCAATTTGAAGATGTATCAATATCGCAACTGCTGTTTCATATGACTACGGATTTAGGGGGAACTAATTGGTCAGATTTTAGAAACTTATTTATTGAGATTGGTAGTTCAATAATTTTTGCTATAGTATTTGTTGTACTATTGTCGATATTTATCAGGAAGCAAAAATGGGGCTATAGGTTTTTGGCGAGCAGTTTGATAATAGTTATAATAAGTTTTGGTACAATAGGTAATGTATTTGCTAAATTTAATAAAAATTATGGATTATATAATTATGCAGTTGCTTCACAGACAAAGACAAATCTTTATGATGTTTATTATGTGGACCCTTCAAAGACTAAAATAACATTTCCTGAACATAAAAAGAATCTTATTTATATCTTTTTGGAATCTATGGAAATATCTGATTCAGATACAGAAAATGGTGGTGGAAAAGATACTGACTATATTTCTGAACTTACAGATTTGGCTTTAAACAATGAATGCTTTAATGGAACAGATACACATTTGAATGGAGCGTATCCGCTTGGAAATACCACGTGGACTGCTGCAGGACTTGTAGCTCAGACTTCCGGGGTACCACTCAACGCAGATGTAAACGCATATGGTTCGGATGATGAAGAATTTCTTCCGGGAGTTTTTTCAACAGGACAGATCCTTGAACAGAATGGGTACAATAATTGCTTACTGATTGGCTCAGACAAGTCATTTGCAAATCGTGGAAAGTACTTTGAAGAGCACGGTGATTTTAAAGTGTATGATTACAATTGGGCAATAAAGACTCATAAGATACCATCGGATTATTTTGAATGGTGGGGGTATGAGGACGAGAAACTATTTGATTTTGCTAAGGACACACTCACGGAACTAGCTTCAAAAGGTGAGCCGTTTAATTTGACTATGTTAACAACAGATACTCATTTTACGGACGGCTATGTATGTGATTTATGTGAGAATCAGTATGGTCAGCAATATTCAAATGTGCTGGCGTGCAATAGTCGTCAGGTTGCTTCTTTTGTAGAATGGATACAGCAGCAGGATTTTTATGAGGATACAGTAATTATACTATCAGGAGATCATTTATGTATGGATAGCAGTTATTTTAAGGATATGCCTGATGGATACGATAGGCGTACATATGTAAATGTTATAAATTCAGATAAGAAATACACTGGAGATGCAAGAACGTATACAACTATGGATATGTTTCCAACTACATTATCTGCGTTGGGATGCGGTATTGAAGGGGATAGATTAGGTTTAGGAACAGATTTGTTTTCAAATACTAAAACATTAGCAGAAGAATTTGGGTGTTCTGCACTTGATTATCAATTGAAATTAAACTCTAAATTCTATAATAAAAATATTTTGAATTAGGCAATTGCGTTAAATGGTAAATATAGCACTTGAAAAGTATATATAATAGTAATAAAATAAATCTATAGTACTAAGGAAGGTGGCTTAATAAATGTTAAAAAAGGCATGTAAAAAAATATTTGCCGCAATATTAATAATGGCAATGATTTGCGGTATTTTCCCTAATTTGGGAGATTCGCAGGAACAGGTGAAGGCATCATCAATTCCAAAATATGTTGTGGTATTGGATGCTGGTCACGATGCTTCTCACGCAGGAGCTCAAAACAGAAGTAATGGATACAGAGAGGAAGTCCTTACATATAAGATTGCCTCATATTGCAAGCAGGAATTAGAGAAGCATGATGGTGTAAAGGTATATATGGTAAGAGATTCCTACTCGTGTCCCTTTGGAGGCGGCTCAGTAAAGAGCACAGAATGTAATTCTAAGCGAGTAGAGTTTTCGAAAAATGTTAAGGCTGATTTGTATATTAGTTTCCATTTGAATTCTTCAGGACCATCGGCAAGAGGCGTGTCAGTATACTACCCAAATATGAATTATAAAAGTGAAATAGGAAGAAATGGAGAAGTTCTTGCCAAAGATATTATAAAAAGATTAAAGGCCTTGGGTATTCCTCAGCAAGGAAGAGGAACACTTATAAGAAATTCGGAAAATAATACAAGATATCCGGATGGATCATTAGCTGATTATTTGGCTGTAATAAAAGGAAATAAATATAACAATATTCCGGCAGTACTGATTGAACATTGCTTTATAAGTAATGCAAGTGATTGTGAGCAATTTTTGTCATCGGAAGAAAAACTGAGGACACTTGGAGTAGCAGATGCAAACGGCATAATGGACTATTTAGGTCTTAATAATTTGAAACAGGCATCTGATGGCAATTGGTATTTTTATAAAAATGGATCTGTTGATTATAGCTATACCGGTTTGGCATTATATTCAGGAAATTGGTGGTATGTAAAAAACGGTAAAATTGACTTTAATGCAAATACATTAGCTTATTTTAAAGGAAATTGGTGGTATGTAAGAAATGGACGTGCGGATTTTAATGCCACTACACTAGCATATTACAATAAAATTTGGTGGTATGTAAAAGATGGACAGGTAGATTTTAATGCAAACACGTTAGCATATTATAATAATAACTGGTGGTATGTGAGAAATGGACAGGTAGACTTTAATGCAAACACGTTAGCATATTATAATAATAAGTGGTGGTATGTGAGAAATGGAGCTGTTGATTTTTCGTTCGATGGAATTGCCAGATATGGTTCCGGTGATTGGTATGTACATAATGGAGTAGTAGATTTTAATTATAATGGACTATATAGGGTTAGTAATTTAACACAGAGCATGTCAGATGGTCAGACAGTGACATTTGATGGTTGGTATTCATTTGTTAATGGTAAAGTAGATAAACATTATTCAGATTTTATTTATGATGGAAAAGAGTGGAAACCGGTAACGAATGAAAATGTAAGCAGTACATATAATGGTTTTGCCGAGAATGGGGAAAATAATTGGTTTGTAATTAATGGAAATGTAAAATCTGATTTTACGGGTCTGGTTACGGACAAAGATAATATTACAAGATATGTTGAAAACGGAAAAGCTTCAAATATTACAGGAGTTAAGGAACTTTCATGCCAGGAATATAATCTTACAACAGGTAATACTCAGGAAGTTAATGGAACATATCACTTTACTAATGGCTGTCTGGATAGAACATATACCGGCATAGTTGAAGAAAAAAACATATTAACCTACTGGGAAAATGGTCAGTTAAATAAAGATATTAATAAATTAGTAAAATATAAAAATGAATTGTATTATTTTGAAAATGGAAAATGCGACAAGACGTTCAAAGGAGTAGTGCAAGACGATACAGGCAGTTGGTATATAAATAATGGAAAAGTTGATTATAGTTTTTCAGGAATGGCGTTGTGTAATAAGAACAAATGGTGGTATTGCATTAAAAATGGTAAATTGGATTCAAGCGTAAATAGACTTGAATACATGTATGGAAGATGGTGGTATGTACATAATGGAGTGATTGATTTCCAAGAGAATACACTTGTACAAAACAATAAGGGCTGGTGGTATGTAAATAATGGAATGGTAGATTTTTCATTTAATGGAATTTCAAAAACTGATCATGGAGAATGGTATATAAAGAATGGAAATGTAGATTTTAATTATTCCGGAATGGCATTATGTACTAGTGATCAAAATTATAATGGTAAGACATATTTTCACAAAGACTGGTGGTATTGTATTAAAAATGGCAGCTTTGATGCACGTGCAGATAGACTTGAATACCTATATGGAAGATGGTGGTACGTACATAATGGAGTAATTGATTTCCAGGAGAATACATTAGTGCAGAATAACATGGGCTGGTGGTATGTAAATAATGGAATGGTAGATTTTAATTATAATGGAAATTTTAAATACAAAAATTGGACATATGCTATAAAAAATGGACATGTTGAGTTTTAATATTTAAGCGTTGTTTATGGAGGATGTTTTTATGGTTAAAAAGATAAATGCATTTAATATTCAAAAAGTATTTGTTGCATTTGCGTTGATAGCATTTACATTATTTTTCGTTGGGAGAAATGATGTATCTGCATCGACAACATCAAATTACTACGTAAGTGACCCGAACTCTGCTATGTATGGAAAAGTTCTGAAACTATACTATGATAATCAGGGGAATATAATAGAGGATACGCTAGGAATAGCAGGTGATTTCTCTGAATATGAAATATATGTAAATAAGAGTAAAGACCTTATTACTGTATATGGTAGGGATAACAATGTATATGTTCCTGTAAAGAGATTTATCTGCTCAGATGGTGGGAATAATACACCTGAAGGCATATTTTATACACCTGCAAAATATAGATGGCAGACTTTAATGGGACCATCATATGGCCAATGGTGTACAAGAATACATGGTGGTGTATTATTTCATTCAGTATTTTATAATTCAAAAAATAACCCACAGACATTAAGTGTGAGTGCATACAATAAATTGGGTGCAACCTGTTCACATGGATGTATTCGTCTTACAGCAGGGGATGCAAAATGGATATATGATAATTGTAAGATAGGAACTAAGGTAGTTATATACTCAAAGGGCGGATACGAGCCGTTTTCGAAGCCTTCCTCATATAAATTACCATTATGGCATACATGGGATCCTACAGATCCGACATCGTATTATTTATGTCAACAGCGTGGTTGTCACTCGATCATTGCAGATGGTTTGGCATATGATGCAACAGATAACCAGTGGAGATATTATCAGAGTGGAGTTTTTGCGGACTGGTTTACTTCATTGGCACAGTATAATGGTCAATGGTGGTATGTGAAAAATGGTGTGATTGATTTTAATGCCAATACATTAGCATATTATAACAATAATTGGTGGTATGTGAGAAATGGCCGAGTGGACTTTAATGCGAATACATTAGGTTATTATAATAATAACTGGTGGTACGTAAGAAATGGTCGAGTAGATTTTAATGCCAATACATTAGGCTATTATAATAACAACTGGTGGTATGTGAAAAATGGTTGTGTAGATTTTAATGTCAATACATTAGCATATTATAATAATAATTGGTGGTATGTAATAAATGGTCATGTAGACTTTACAGCTAATACAATTGCGAAAAATGAAAAAGGATTATGGTATGTAAATAATGGTGTTGTTGACTTTGGATATAATGGAACTTTTGATGGATTAGACGGAAAAATATATTATATAAAAAATGGTTTAGTTTACCAAATAGATGAGGTAGAATAAAGTCATAATGATTTTATGGTAAAGGTTTCCACATGGAAAGACATGTGGAAATTTTTACTATAGCAGTTTGAAAATTATAAGTTGTTAATGAAAAATGGTAATAACTTTATATATTTTTATTAAATGAGAAAACATGAGCAGAGTTAGAAAGATGCATATGTATACACACCAGATTATTTCGAAAAATATTTTGTGAATAAATTTGAATTTTAGAATAAGATAACTATAAAATTATGAAAATTACCACAGAGGACACAACATGCAAACCAACACCACCACACGAGATAAAACAATTGATTTCATAAAGGGCATCCTTATTTTATTTGTGATTTTAGGTCACACTACATTGGGTCTGACAGACATGTATTCATTTGATGATACAATGAATGGTATTGCAAATGTAATATACAGCTTTCACATGCCTTGCTTTATCGCAGTTTCAGGCTTCTTATACAGTGAATATGTAGGGAATGCTTCACAAGGCATTTTTAGCCGGATAGGTCATAAAGCATTTAATATCCTCCTGCCTTACGTGATGATTTCAGTTATTTACTGGATTATTAAATTTGCCCTTTCAAATTTGATAAGGGAGCCGATTGCTGTTAGCAGCTTGATAAGCATACCATGGAAGCCGATAGAGTTTTTATGGTATTTATACGCACTGTTTCTCATATATTGTGTGGCGTATATGGCTGATTATGTGTTTGCGAGGCTTCTGCCACATTTTAATTATAAAATGGAGCTTTTATTTGTGCTGTTTTTAATAATTGCTTTCACATGCTATGGCAGCTTTCACTATGTGGGCTTTAACTACATAGCCGGCTTTCAGATGTACTTTTATCTGGGATGCCTGATTAAGAAGTGGCTTGATAAACTGGATAATAGATATGCTGTGCTGAGCCTTGCCGTTATGAGTGTGCTTGTAGAGGCGTCAGGCATAGTATTACAGGATGACATAAGCAGCAATCCCTTTTTCAGCAGTCTGTTTGAGCGGCTTACCGCCTGTATAGTGACAGTATTTATATTTGCAGTAAGCTATTTTCTATCAGAGTATTGTGATTTTCCCAAGTGGGTACAGACTATTGGCCGTGATAGCATGCCGTTTTATGCGATGCATGTGATATTTGTAGGTGGAATCAGGATTATATTGGACAGGGCTGGTATAACCAATATGGCGCTGCAGTGTATATGCGGATTTGAAGGAAGCACTGCTATATGCTGGATATTGTATGAGTGTATCATAAAGAAAATCAGGTTTATCGATTTTATATTCTATCCGGGTAAACAGCTTCATATCAGAAAATGACAAATAGAAATCAGGGTGTTGCTTTTTAATACTAATCCGCTATACTATATAGTGTTTACTGAAAAAAATCAAAATAAAGCGTTTCAATAGAAAAGGAAACACCATGAAATTTATTAAAATTCCTGCATTTGCAATAGTTCTCCTATTGCTCATGCAAATAGTTTCAAAGGCATTTATTGCCATTGACAGCAGCGATATTGAAAATATATATGGTTTTTATGCAGAGCCAAAGAACAGCCTTGATATGGTCATGATTGGACCAAGTGAGGTATACACGGGCTATGCGCCGGCTCTGGCGTGGGAGGAGTATGGCCTTAAGTCATGCAATCTTTCAATAGGAGCTGTGCCATGCAATATGTACAAGTCCATTGTCACGGAGATTGTGAAGAGACAGAGGCCGAAGCTCCTTGTAATCAATGCTTCTGCATTTAGTCAGGGAAATTGGAATCTGACTGATGAGGTTTATCTGAGAAAGTGGATTGACAATATGCCTATGTCACAGAACAAGCTTGACACGGTAGAGACTATTCCTAAAAATATCAATAAGGATGATGAAAAGGTGAAGGATAACATATCGGATACCCTTTATTTTCCATTGGAGAAGTATCATGGCAACTGGAAGGACCCTGAGGCGGTGTATACCTCATTTGTCACTCGCGCCTATATGAGGCTCAGTGGTGGAGGCTATCTGAAGGGCTTTTATTCAAAAACAGGCATCACCGGAGGCCGTGACAATCTGGCAAATATCGGACAGCCTACTAAAGAAGCATATGTGCTGACTGATGAGTGCAGGGCATATCTTAAGGAGCTGCTTTCGTACTGCAATAAGCTTGGCATAGAGCATGTACTTTTGCTGCAGCCACCTCATGAGACACAGGAGGCTGATAAGTCGGGCCTTGAGCAGATTGAAAGTATAACGAAGGAGTATGGATACGATTTTCTTGATCTGAGTACTGATTATGAGAGCTCTGTAGGGATAGATGATTCCCATGATTTCGCAGATTTTGAACACCTGAATGCCTATGGTGCCCAAAAGCTTTCGTCATATATTGGCGATATGGCTGTGAATCAATATGGTATAAAGTCTGATACGGCAAAATCAGAGCTTTCAAGATGGAAAAAGTCTGTGAAGAGGACTAAAAAAGCTCTGAAAATGGCAAGAGAATATACTGACAGAGGAGAGGCACAGGTGGTTGGAGAGTATGAGGCAGCCAAATAAGTGAAGCTGCCGGGGAATTAAGCGTTGCAGAATGGTATTATTTAGTGGCATTTGATTCGGGCTTTGATGAGCCTTATGCCTTCCCACACCATCTCATCACGCATCAGTACAAGTAGTGCCATATAAGTTATAAATCCGGTCACAATCATAATCATTGTGTGCATGAAGCTGACTGACAGCCTTGCATCCATGAGCAGCAGTACTATAAGCATACAGACTGCTGATATGAGATATTTCCACGATAGAGAAAATATTTTCGGGATGCTAAGCTCATTTCGTATGAAGTAAAGCTGTACGGCAGTTATTATTACCTCCGAGATGACAGAGGCTATGGCTGCACCGTATGAATAGAGCTGATGTATGAGAATCATATTCATGACAAAATTGGCTGCGGCTCCGATACATACTGAGCGTGTCAGCAGGCTTTCACGCTTGGTTGTTACCAGATACTGTATACCGATTACATTGCTTAAGCCTATAATCGGCAACAGTGTAGCCATTATCATGATGAGATATGGCACCTTTTCATATCCCTGACCGAAAAACCATGGCGAGAAATTGCGTGCGATGCCTATCAGGCCAAAGCACAGGGCAAGACCTATAAACCAGACGAATTGAAAGCTCTTATAAAGGAGGGCTTTTACTTCGTCTTTTTTATTTTCACTGAAGGCTCTTCCTATTCTTGGAAGCATCACAGTACCGAGTGAGGTTACGAGCATGAGAACCATTTTGGATATCTTGTTGGCTTGCTCATAGTAGCCGTTTTCTGTCATGCTGCCGGTTATGTTGTTGAGCATGGTTTTGTCAAGTGCTGTGTATATGGTTGTCGCTATAGTTGGTACAAATAGTGTGAGAGTAGCCCTTAGATGAGAGAATGGCTTAAGCTCCTTAAGCTTTGGTCTGTCAACATATTGAGGCAGGTAAAACCAGATGGATATATTGGCAAAAAGCTCTAATAGACATATTCCTGCCACATATATGAGCAAATCACTCTCTGAGCGTACGGCGATGAAGATAAAAGCAATGTTTATGATTTTAAAAATCACATTTCGGCCGACTATTTTGCCAAATTCCTCAAGTCCCTGAAACAGCCAGGAGATATCAGAAGCAACTGATATCAGGTACACGGCTTCAATCAATAGCAGGTGCTTTTTGAGCGGTGAGTGCGGAAATGCAAGTGTGAATACCATATATGCACACAGACACACAATCACGCTGATGACGGATAGAAGCTCTATCTCCCAGAAGGTTTTTGTGCGTTTTGCTCTGTCCTCCTGCAGGTATGATATTTCCCTGTTTCCGTAGTTTACAGTGCCCAGTGCGGCAAACATGATAAAGTACGATACAAGTGAGTAGGTATAGCTGTATGCACCTATTCCGTCTGCCTTAAGTACCCTCGAGAGGTACGGCGCTGTGATGAGCGGTGTGATCAGTGTGAGTATCTGGTAGCTCACATTATATATGTAGTTTAGTTTTATACTCTTGTTTTTTTGTGTTTTCTTTTTCATGCAGATATCATATCACATATTGACTTATTTTGGCTATGCAGTTATTATATAAAAATCGCAAATTAACATTACTATCAACTTACACGTATAAATTACGACAGGGGCTAAAGCCTGTCACATAGGTGGAGAAATGGATAATATTATAATACGAAACAGGAAAGAGGAGTTTAAGGAGCTTGTTTTATACACGGTTTTTGGCAATATGACCTTTGTGATCAGCATAGGTGCATATGCCATTTTTAATGTATTTTTTGGTATCAATGAGCTGATTGCGAACGCTCTGGCATGGGTGTTTGCTGTTCTATTTTCATATGTTACCAACAAGAAGTGGGTGTTTAAGGCTGCAACGCCTACCAAGACGGCATTTTTAGTACAGATGTTTGCTTTTTTCAGTGGCAGATTCATCACGCTGGTTATTGAAGAGACTATTATATTTATTTTTATCACGCTTCTGGACTATCCCAGCATGTGGGTGAAGCTGGTAGCACAGGTGGTTGTGGTTGTGCTAAACTATGTGATAAGCAAGCTGTTTGTTTTCAAAAATCGCTAAATGTGGTATATTTAATAAAATAATAAGAACTATAATAGTGTGTATATGGTATAATAAAGCGTAAATTTAAACGCAGTTTATGAGAAGTTGATTTACATAGGGATATAGAAGCTGCTTTTTGCAGTGTGGGACAGAAGGAGAAAATCCTATATGAGTAATAGACTTGACATGAAAAAAGATACAAATAATCGAAAAGACAAAACAAAATACGATGGTCCGGAGAAGCCGGACGCATACATGGGCAATGACAAGCAATGGGTTTTCAGGGCATTGGTGCTTGCTTTTATTGATATGTGCATCATTGCAATCTCATTCTTTTTCGCTTTGATGATCAGGTTTGAGTTTTCATATTCGCATATTCCGCTCTCATTTTTGGAGGGTTATCTGCACATTGTGCCATTGTTTATGGTGATTTCACTTGTGGTGTTTTATATTTTCAGGCTGTACCACAGTATATGGCGTTTTGCGAGCATCAACGAGTTTATGCATATTATTGGTGCCTTTCTGGTGCTTACAGTTGTGAGTGTTATCATTCATGAGGTGTATGAGATCAAGATGCCGTATGCCTTCTGGATTATCGGGCTGATGCTCAGCTTTGCACTGTGCACAGCGTGCCGTTTTGCGTACAGATTTATCAGGACAGGTCAGAAGATGCTGGAGCAGAGAGGCTCTGCAAACGGTGATGAGAGAGTCATGATTATAGGAGCCGGAAATGCGGGCAGGATGCTTATCAGGGAGCTTATCATGAGCTCACATCTGCACACGAAGGCTTGCTGTATCATAGATGACAACCCGGCTAAGCTGGGACGATTCATAGATGGCGTGCCTATTGTCGGCAACCGAAATGACATTCCGGAGATGGTTGAGAAGTATGATATCACGAAAATTGTGTATGCTGTACCTTCTACATCCGGTAAGGACAGGAAGGATATACTCAATATTTGTAAGGACACAGGCTGTGATGTGTCTGTGGTTCCGGGAATCTATCAGATGGTGGACGGAAGAGTGTCGGTTTCCAATCTGCGTCCGGTAAGCATTGAGGATTTGCTTGGAAGAGATCCGGTTGTTGTGGATAATGACGGTATTCATTCATTTTTACAGGGCAAGGTGGTAATGGTTACAGGTGGCGGTGGCTCAATCGGTAGTGAGCTTTGCCGTCAGATAGCCAGGGAGGATCCGAAGCTTCTTATCATTTTTGATATTTACGAGAATAGCTTTAAATAAGATGAAACCATTATTATGAGAGAAACGATTTAGCGGAATCCTCTGGGCCGTCATACTGGGTGCGGCGTTCATCTTATTATCGCGAATCATCGGGAACTTTGTGCATGGCGTTCCTTGGTATCTGCTCAGCAGTATGCTGCGTGCCGCTTTCGGAGTCATCATCCTGATGCTCGGAACACGGTTGTACGGGAAAACGACAAGGGAAATTCTAAGCCTTCATAACAGCAAGATCGCCATGTAAGCGGGTCTCGGTTTTCTCGTATTTCTGCTGTGCTACGTGGCCACCGTCTATGTCGGATGCAGGGGAATTTCAG
>OHGR01000670.1_pt1 | contig 13131 bp, 9 predicted proteins | sample 1567911 | NCBI WGS metagenome assembly OHGR01 (sample SAMEA3879552, study PRJEB24766) | human gut metagenome | biome: human-associated habitat; feature: feces | place: USA | collected 1985/1987
CATGCTCCGGGAGTTCGTGGATTTTGCCAATGTATTTCACTAACTCTCAATTTACAGCATTCCAAGCGCCGATAGCAACGCACCGATGATAATACAGAAATCCGAGCAGTTGAAGACGATCTTGCGGAACGCCTGCCATTTCACCGGGAAGCTCACATAATCCACCACATAACCTCTGCGAAGGCGGTCATAGGTATTGCTGAAGGCACCACCAAGCAACAGCGATAGTCCCAGTCGCAGCAAATTGTTGCCTCGATGTCCCAGACTCACGATAAAGACAACGGTCAATATCAGTGTAAACGCCAGTGAAACAACAGCCACCAGACGCCTTCTCTTCTGTCCGGCATTGAGCATCATGCCTTTGTTGTGATGCTTGCGGATCAGAAGTTTCCCCCTGCAGATCTCTCGTTCTTCCCGCTCGTCCACATGCGACTCTATATAATTTTTTAAGAAAAAATCTCCCCAGAAAATTCCTGCCAGTATCACAAGGCATACCACTGTCATATATTCCGCTCCTTTTTCACGCCGTCCGTATTTCCCCGTGCAATCCGCTCATTTGCGCTCTGCTTTCCGATTCTTTATCTTCAGAAACGCCAGAAGTGCCCCATACAATACTCCGGCCACAGGCCATACGACCCAGGTAATGTCCCAACGCATTGTCGGCAGGCTGATGGCCAGATAAAGCGCTGTCCAGACACACCAGTAAATTGCTGTCACATGCTCATACTTCCGGTTAACTGCCTTATTCTCCACAGTATAATCCCCCTCCTGAAGCAATTTCTGATAACCGCCCCAGATAATACCGGACCACACGAACAGCCATACAGCGATCGCCACTACAATGAGCAAAGCATCCGTAGCAAGGATTACCGCATAACCATTATTCCCGAAAAAAATAGATACTGCCAGCAACGGTACCACTCCCAGAATACACAATACAACACCCAGGGTTATGCAGATCCGGTAGGTTCCCGCAAATGTTTCTTTTGCTTTCTCCACGATTCCGGACACCCCATATTGCAATGTCAGCTTTTCTTTTTCCAGATATTCATATTTATTATACGGGATTCCGGTGAGAAGAAATACCGCTACCGCAACTACCACCATCAGTAACAGTACGATGAGACCGATTCCTCCTGCGACATTTTCTGTAACCGCTCCTCTTTTGGCACCTGCCATTCCCAACAACCACAACAATACAACAGGAGAGAGCACACATAAGGATACCGCCGGAGCAATCCGGGCAGCATATTTTTTCGTAGCTTCCAGAAACGTATTGGCTTCCTCCACCGTGATCACTTTGCCCTCTGTGATCTCCGGTGTCATTCCATCGGTGAATTCCGTCTCTTCCATTTCATCTTTTAATAGGTAATCCGTAGTAACTCCGAACAACTGGCTCATACTGACAATACGTTCCAGATCCGGGATTGAGGCTCCGCTCTCCCATTTGGATACAGACTGTCTGGAAATGTCCAGGCGTTCTGCCAGTTCCTCCTGGGACCACCCATATTTCTTACGCAACATTATTATTTTTTCTGACAGGATCATTTTCATTCTCTCCTTCTTTTATTAATGTTTTCTTGTGCACACATAGATCGTCGACATAGGAAAATCATAACAAAAGAGCCGGTTGACAACTACCAAGTGCCCTTGAAATTTTGTCAACCGGCAGTTGCGTTTCCGGATTTTTCTGAAATTTTCAGCAATATTACTGTACTTCACGGATCAGACAGTATTGCTTTAACGGGAAATTCTTCTCCATCACACCATATACCTTGAATCCAAATTTTTCATAAAATTCCACGTTTTTTGGATTATGAGTCTCCAGGGAGATCATCAGCTTGTGCTTCTGGGCATAGTCGATGGCTTCCTCCAGAAGCTCCGCTGCAATTCCGTGATGCTGCATGGTGGGATCCACTGCCAGATAAATGATGTGCAGCCGTTGGTTCTGATGCAGCTGATCCGTCCAGCTGGAATTCAGATAATCCTCACCCTTCATAAAATTCCGAAATGTCTTTAACGAAGGATCCTCCTTGATCAGATAGGAATCCGTCTGTAAAGCAGCCATGGCCTCTGTAAAATAGAACTGAAATACATTGTACGGCTCCGCTTCATCCGATACCACCAATACACTGTTCAGATCTGCGCTGTCTGCGAAGATCTCACAGGTCGCATAAAATTCATCCATGTCACATTTAAACAGCTCCGGCATCAGATTTTTACGGACTTCCGGATCCGGAATCAGCGTCTCGTACAACGGATCGTGTGCAAAGCACTGATTCAGCATTTTCTCCACTTTCGGAAGGTCTTCCTTCTGCACACGATATAACTTATCACTTTCCATAATTGTATTTACTGTTATCTCCTTATTATGATGATGTCAGTCCCCAGCTTTGTTGTCTGTGGATCGTTCCGTGCTCTGCTCTCGCCATCATTACAATTCGAATATCTCTGTCACAGATCTCTCCATTTGTTGCACGATATTCATCAGGCTGACCACAAGCTTGCTGCATGCATGCTCCAGGCTGGTAATTTCTTCCCGGTAGTCCATTTCCTTCATACCGGATCCTGTCAACATCTCCAGTTGTTTTTCTTTTTGGAGAAGCTGCTTGACCGTTCCATATAGATTTTCATGCTCCGGCAGCCTTCCGTAACCCCATTTCAGGCGATCCTTCGGCTGATGGAATACATAATCCGTAAAATGCCTATATACTTCTTCATCAAAATTAAAGGCATAGGCATTGTTGTCTACCTGATAAAGCTTACGAAGTGCGGAGGAAAGTCTCTGTTCCTTCAGATTTCTCACCGCTCCGCCCAGAAGTCTCAGATTTGCACTGCATATCTCATGAGGATACAACACATTTCCGTACCAGTCAATCCGCACAAAAGCGTCCTGCTCCTGTTGGAACCTTGCGAGCAGCTTCTGTTCCAGCGGTCTGATCTGCCGGAAAAGTTTCTCCGCCTCGTCGTATTTTCCATCTCTAAGCAACTGTTTGTAGTTACGGTTGTATTCCTCTACCGCTTCATATTCCTCCCGGCATCTTCTGAGTGCCCGGTCACTTAAAGTCTCCAGTTCCTCAATTTTTTCAAGCAAAATTCGCTTTTTCTCTCCCAGCTGCCCAGCCACATCAGCGCGGTAGCAGATCTCCCGACACTGTTCCAAACCCTTGCGAATCCGCTGCACCACCGGTGAAAACTGCAACGGTACCACTGCCGTTTCATCGAGTGCCAGGATCAGCAGAGCAAACAGCTCGTGATGCAGACGATATACCTGTTCATCATAAAACTCATCGTTGTCAAACTGGGAATGGTAGTGGGTCTCCATAAAGCTTCCGCCGGTGAAATCATTTACCATGGACGGTACACCTGCGATCGCCATGGAAAAATCATCCGACCAGGTCTCGATCGGAGATGTCACTGCTGTCTCTTCCGGATAGGCTATCGTCAGATTCGGCAGATCCGCCAGATATTCCTCCAGAAAGCTGACGTATTCATAGCAGCTGCGGATCCTCGCTCTGGTACCATGCGCTAACGCAGGAAGCTCAAAGTTCAGATCTGCGATCACCTTGCCCACCCATTCAGGATGTGCGGTAAATATCTGCTTATAAGCTCCCGTAGACCAGTCGAAATTAGAATCCACCACGCCCCATTCCTCGGATGCCATGGCACAGATCACAATGGTATTGTTCGGTTGAAAACCACTGTCCCGCAACGCCTTTGCAATACCAAACATCAAGGCGACCGCTGTATTGTCATCCTGGAATCCGTCAAAATAGGAATCATAGTGTGCAGACAAAAGCACCATGCGGTCAGGATGTTTCCCGGGGATTCTTCCCACAATATTATAAGTCGTGCAGTTCCTGGTCACCCTGGATTCCGCATCAAAGGTGACCGTTATTTCCTCCTGATCACGCAGCAGCTCCAACAGGCCTGCCGCATCTTTTCTGGAAATGGAAAAAGCGGGAGCATCCTCCGGTCCGGCGATATCCTGTGCATTCAGAGCTTCATCGTCGATTTCACCGTAGCCGCCGCTCTGCACTGCGATCAGGGCTGCAGCTCCTTTCAGATATGCCTGGTATACCGGATAATTGATCCACCACTCATCCCTCTGGTTAATCTCCACCAGTACCAGTTTATCCCTGACATCTTTTCCCTGATAGTCCGTCTCCGTTCCTTTTCCCAGATACATCATGGAAAATTCCTTGGGACCATCGGTGACAAAGGTTGTCTGATAGGCTCCCAATTCTGCTGACACGGTCTCCCCGGCCGCATTCGTGTAGCTCAACGCTGCCTTATGAAATTCCCAGCCGTCTACCGTCACAGCATCCTTTGTAACCTCAGACAGTCCGATTTTTTCCATTTCTGTCTTCAGCATCTCTCCGGTCTCAAATTCTGCCTTAGAACCCGCCGGGCGATACCCCAGTGTCGGATGTGACCGGTATTGTTCCATTCGTTTTGCCAGTTCATACGAATACGGTATATCCAGATTCTGTAACACCTTTTTCTGTAAAGTCACCCCGTTGTCATGCATATTCTGTCACTCCTGTTTCTATCCTGTCCGTTCTGTCACAGGAACCGTTACTTATTTTTTTACCATAGAATTCATATTTTCAGTAATTTTCTGCAGAATCTCTCTGTTTCTCTCTTCCGCTTCCAGTGTCTCACTGGCATGGGCAGACACTTCTTCCGTAGTCGCTGAGATTGTCTGAATGGAATCCACGATCTCCTGGTTGGCTGTTTTCAGAGCTTCTACTGTCTGAAGCATCTCACCCAGATTATCCACGATCGTATAGCTGCTGTCTTCAATTGCCGTGAAACTGTCCGCCGCGCGCATCGTTCCTTCCCTTTGGCTGCCGATACCGTCTATCATCTGACGGATGACCGTCACCACTTCTCCAATCGCTCCGGATACATTTTGGATCAACTCCGCGATGTTGCCGGTAGCATCCTTTGTCTGGGTGGCCATTCCCGAAATCTCCGTCGCCACTACGGAGAAACCGCGGCCGGCTTCACCGGCTCTGGCTGCTTCTATGCTGGCATTCAGCGCCAGAAGACTGGTCTGATTAGCTATTTTGCTGATGATTTCCACGATGGAATGCATCTCCTGCATATAATGATCCAGCGTTTCCAGCTTCTGTGCCGCCAGTTCACTGTTTCTTGCAGAATCCTCTGCCTGCTCCTTCAGACCTGTCATCTCTTCTTTTCCGGCATCCAGCATTTCTATCGTATGTTCCATATTGCTTCCGATCGTCTCTGCCACTTCACCCACAGTATTTACTTTTTCCTGAATAGCCTCCGTCTGGGACGTCTGCTGCTGAATCGCCGCTGCAGACTCCCCGGAACCTGCAGACACCTCCTCCATGGCTGTTTTGGTACTGTCAAAAGCAGTTTCCAGTTTATTCAATTCCGCTGTGATATCAGCTACTGAAGTCTCCATCCGGCTGCTCATTTCCATGACCTCACGTAAGGTTGCTTCCGCGCGGTCCTGCGCAGCTGTAATGCTCTCTATATTTTCATCGGTGTTCTTCTGGTTGGATATGGTAGCATAGATGGATGTAATGCACAGCAGAATCATTACCGAAATCTGTATAAATCCTGCGTCCTGCCCCAGATAGCCAAATCCCCCTTGTGTGGCTCCCAGGAGCACCACCAGGATATTCTCTACCACCGTCCCCACATTAATAAGTGCAAATGCCTTGACATCATGATAAGGCATGACTGCAAACATCATGGGAATTACAAATGCATACACCATGTTGCACTGTGCCGTAAAAAGCAGCACCGTATAAAACAACGCAAATCCGATCAATGACAGATGTTTTATAGCTTTGGCCGCATGATCCCTCTTCCAACAAATAAATTCTGCAAGAACCGGTATGATCCCAAGAAGCATCAGCACTACCAATACCGGAACCGACACTGTGTGTTCAACAAATCCGATCACGCTAATGAAAAGCATACTTGCATTGATCACACCATGTGCTATCATGGCCACCCGGTTACTTCGTTCCAACTCTTTCATTTGCATTCTCCTTCTCTCCCGTATGATATTATGCCAGGGTCAAAAAGTCTAAGCCCATATGAGCTTGCTTATAAGTGGGTGAAAGACCTTAAATTCATAACGTAATTCCTCACATCCCTTATATTGTAATTCATGATGGTATCCCCGTCAATAAAGCACACGAAAATGCAGTCCGGTTTTCTATGAAAAACGGACTGCATTTTCTGTCATTTATATGTTATCTCCCTGCCGGACAGCTTCCAGCACCCTCTTTATACCTTGAAAACATCCAGTACCTTTTCCAGCTTATCCGCTAATGCCAACAGGTTCTCAGAAGAATTCATCAGTTCTGTCATGGTATCACTCATGCCATGAGCCGCCTGCATGGTACTGTCTGCGGATGCTGCATTCTGTTCGGAGATTGCCGACAATCCTTCCACTACATCACGGATCGCACTTCCGGACTGTCCTAAGACATCCATCTTCTCCCGGATACCGTCAATATGCTGCAGGGAATTCTCCACACCATCCGCTACTGCCGCAGTCTTCACACCGGTCTCCTCTAACTTGCTCTGCTGGTGATTCATGTTGGCTTCCACTTCACCCATGATCTCCACCATTCTGCCGGAAGACTCCATGATATTTTGGATGATCTGCTCGATCTCGGTTGCGGAGCGCTTAGACTGGTCAGCCAGCTTACTGATCTGCTCTGCTACCACTGCGAAGCCTCTTCCCGCTTCTCCGGCTCTGGCTGCTTCAATGCTGGCATTCAGTGACAGCAGATCTGTCTCGTCCGCAATATCCTGAATCATGGATACTGCCTTGGTGATATTCTGAATTGCTCCGTTCATATCCGTAATCTGTTCCGCTACCCGCAGGACAGATTCCTTGGTGCTCTCGTTGGAGCCGTTCAGTTCCCTCATGATCTCTTCGGAGGCTTTCTCTGCTTCTGCCATCCTGTCGGCATAATCCGTCAGAGATTTTACCTCCTCAGATATATATTCAATCTGCTCGCCGATACGCACTACATTTTCATTAGCATCCGTTGTCTCATTGGCCTGATTCCTTGCGCCGTCTGATATCTCGCCGACAGCATGGTATACATCATTCACAGATTCCTGGGTATCCTGTGCCATCTTGATCAGTTTGTTGGAAGATGCTGTCAGATCATCCGCAGAATCCTTGATCTCTGTCACGATCGAACGGAGAGTTTTTTGCAGTTTTACAGAAATACGATATACATCTCCAAGTTCATCCTTTTTACGGCACTGCTTTTCATCCGGTTCTGCATCCAGTTCTCCGTTCACGATCCTGCCTAGGAAATGCTTCGTCTTCTTCATGGTCTTCACCATGCTACGGGATAATACGCTTACCAGCGTTGCCGCCACAAGAACACATGCCACAGCAATCAGAATAATATCCTTCACCTGCATCGAGATTGTATCCTTGACATTCTGCATCGGCGTCGCCACTTCGATGGCACCGATCACAGAGCCATCAGAATTGATCAATGGCTGATAATATACATAATAATCTACTTCGGAAATGTTACAGTCCGTCAGGAACAAAGCCTCCCCAGTCTGAATCTGTGCATAGACATCGTCTTCCAGCGCCGTACCGTTAATACGTCCTCCTTCCGGCTTGGTCAATGTCGTGATCAGACGCATATTTCCATACAGAAAAGACACCTGGAAGCCTGTCTTCTCCTGCAATCCATCGATCAACTGTGTCTCCCCGGAAATGGATGTGCCGCCCTTGCGCACCTTGCCTCCCTTATCTCTGGTGTAATCGCCTTCATACAGATTCGTGTAGGTTTCATCCACACTGACACCAACGATCTGCAGAGACTGCTCAATCTGTTTCTCAATTCCGGTCTCTAATGCTTTGGCCCCCACCGTAGCCACCAGTGCACATACAATGATCATCGGCAGAAGGCTCAACGCCAGTATCTTTTTCGAAATTGTGAAAAATGGCTTTTTGTTCCCTTTTACTTTCGTTTTCTTATTCTCTGTCTTCTTCATGCTTACCACATCTGCCTTTCTGTAAAAGACTTTATCACATTCGGTCCATCTCGAAAACGTTTAAGTATTTTCTCGGTAAATTCATTGTAACATTTTCCATATAGTAATACAATTCGACAAAATTACAAGTATTTTATTGTTAAATTTGGTTATTTTTCCTTAACGTTAAGTGAAAATATCTCTTTTGTTTACGAAACAGTTAAGTTTTCTGCTTCCAGACCGGCATACGCAGTATCTTTATCAATAGCGGAATGATCATGATAAACCACACAATAGGCTCCGCCGCGATCACACCCGGGTATCCGAACATGGGAACCAGCGTCGCCGCGATCACAATTTTCCCTATCATTTCCAGTGAGCTGGAGATCAGCGGTACAATACGTTCTCCCAACCCCTGCATGGCATTTCTCACAATACAGATTACCGCCGTCACATAATAGAACAAAGTATCTACCTTGAGATATAACGTTGCATTGTAGACCACTTCCGGGTTTTCACTGCCCGTGACCAATTTCAGGTAGTTGGTCGCATTTAAGATCACAACCTCATTCGTGCTTCCCGTCACAAGATATACCAGCCAGCTGCCGATCGTGTAGCTCGCCACCGCGGAAAGCGTACACCAGATGCAGGTATAACCGGTTGCCAACAGGATTCCTCTGCGGATCCGTTCGATTTTGCCGGCTCCCAGATTTTGTCCGCAATAGGTCGCCATGGTCTGACCGAAGACGCTGAACATGATCATGAAGATCTCGGAGATCTTGCGGGCTGCCGTATGAGCAATGATAATATTCTGTCCCAGCTTATTGATGGAAGTCTGCAATGTCAATGTACCGATATTGACCAGTGAGCTCATGAACCCCATGGAAAGGCCGGAGCTTAACATATTGCGGAGCATTCCGGCATCCTGCAGCTTCAGATCATTCACACGTATCCGCAGAATTACATACTTTTTCCACAGATATATCGCACACACCACCACAGCGATCAGCTGCGACAGCACAGTAGCAACTGCAGCGCCCAGCACTCCCATATGCAGCACCACGATCAGAAGCAGATCTCCTCCGATATTCAGCACCACCGACACCGCCAGCACGATCAGCGGGGTCACGGTATCTCCGATCGCTCTTAGGGTCGCCGCTAATACATCATATAGTAATGTAACAACAAGTCCCGCTATGATCACGGATACATACTGTGTTGCTGTGTTCAGCAGATTTTCCGGCACATTCAGGAATCTGAGGATCGGCTGCAAAAATACAAGCCCTCCTATCGTCAGTACCACAGCTGCCAATAGGCCAAGCACCAGAGAATTGCCCAAGGATCTGCGCAATCTGTCCATATCCTTCGCTCCGAAGCACTGTGCCGAAATAATAGCAAAGCCATTGCACATTCCCATCAGGAATTGTACGATCAGATTGCTCAGCGTCGTCGTGGCCCCCACTGCCGCCAGGGCATTATCTCCCAGAAAAGTACCTACGATGCGGGTATCTGCCAGACTGTAAGTAAGTTGCAATAAATTGGCCAAAAAAATAGGAAGGGCAAACGTCAGTATCAAAACTGACGGTCTGCCCTTTGTAAGATCTTTCATATAGTTCCTCACTTCTACACTTCCGGGAAAAATATAGATTTTCCCGCGTGATAGGGCTACAGAACTTTTTTAAAACTTTTTCTTGGCATTGTCAAGGTATTTCTTGGTCTCAGCCACCACAACACCATTTAATGCCAACAGTGCGATCAGGTTCGGGATCGCCATCAGACCGTTGAAGATATCTGCGATGGTCCATACTGCCTTAACAGTCATGTAGGGTCCGATGAATACGCAGGCAATGTAGATCCAACGGTATACTTTGATTGCCTTCGGCTTCTGACCGATCAGGTATTCCAGGCATCTCTCGCTGTAGTAATCCCAACCGAGGATCGTGGTAAATGCAAAGAATACCAGGCATACCATCAGGATAAAGGATGCAATAAAGCTGTTAAAAGGCAGCCCCTGCTGGAAAGCTCTGGTGGTAACATCCACGCCGTCCAGACCTACGTTCCAGGAATCGGTAATTACGATCGTAAGACCGGTCATGGTACAAATGATCAGAGTATCAATGATGGTACCCATCATTGAGATCAGACCCTGTTTGGCAGGAGAGTCGTTCTGCGCTGCAGCCGCTGCGATCGGTGCACTACCGATACCGGCTTCGTTGGAGAAAATACCTCTCGCAATACCCTTCTGCATTGCCATGATAACCGCTCCCAAAGCACCGCCGGCTACGGCACGCATACCAAACGCACTCTGTACAATGGTTACGATAGCTGCCGGAATGGCAGTTACATTAAAGATCAATACTAACAGACAGGCTACTACATAAGTCACTGCCATAAAAGGAACGATGACCTGTGCCACGGTGGAGATACGCTTTAATCCCCCGATAACAACCAGTGCCACGCAGATGGTCAAAAGGATTCCGGAGATCACCACGCTCCAGGAATAGTCCATACCGAAGAGCTGTACGGTATGTGCATTATTTGCATCGAAGAAATTATGTACCGCACTGGTGATACCGTTGATCTGGGTAAAGGTTCCGATACCGAACAATCCTACGCATACACCCATAAAAGCGAAGATCTTCGCCAGCCATTTCCAGCTCTTGCCCATACCGTTCTCGATATAGTAGAAGGGTCCACCGATGATGTGTCCGTCCTCTGCTACCACACGATACTTCACCGCCAGCAGACACTCGGAATACTTCGTAGCCGTACCTACCAGCGCAGCGATCCACATCCAGAACAAAGCTCCGGGGCCGCCTGCTACAATAGCCGTTGCCACGCCAACGATATTACCGGTTCCGATGGTAGCGGACAATGCCGTACACAGTGCCGCAAAGCTGGATACTTCGCCGTCTTCGCCCGACTTTTCATTGGCAATTAAGTGTTTGATTGCATGGGGAAGCTTCGTGATCTGCAAAAAATGAAGTCTGGCTGTAAGAAAAAGACCGGTAGCCAGAATGAGGACGATCAGGGGGATGCCCCAGACGAAATCATCCACTGTGGTCAGAAAGTTACTAATCATGTCTAACATATTCCCTCTCCTTCCGTCACCTCTTGTGACGTCCTATCGTAGATTGATTTCTTCCGAAGAGAATGGGAATAAGCATATAGATGCTCTGTCCTTTTGCCTGAGAGATTGGCAGCTTTACTGCCGTACACCTTCGGCGCCTTCTATACGGAAATATGATAATTGCTTTCCGTGGAAGGACTCTCCAGAGTAAATCTTTACCGCACTAAAGCGGCAACAAAATCACAATAGCATACTTTTTCACCCATTGCAACTTTTTTTATCTTTAGTCATTGATCTGACCAACACAGGCATTGACTTTTATGGTACCTAATTACTATAATATAATTCATATGAATACTAACACGAACAATCACAAAACTTCATATTCCATTATACGTGGACTGTTTTTCCTGATCATGTGTTCTGTGATTTTTACGGTACTGTACTACAGTCTGCCCAGGCAGAACCGTGAGCCGGCAATATCGGATTATATTGACTTTTCAGAAGGCTGGACCACCTCCGATGGAAGCCCTGTTGATTTTTCCCATATCAGCGGCACCTGCACAGTGACCAAGAAGCTTCCTGCGCTGACTCACGACATGGCACTTTTCTTTTTTTATAAAAGTTCCAATGTCACGATCCTGATAGACGACCGGCAGATCTATGAGGCCATACGACCGGAGGGAGTTTTCTTCGGCAAGACGCCGGGAGCCTCTTATGTCTCTCTGCCCATCTACCGGGAAGATTCCGGGCGCACGCTCACCCTGGTGATCGATAATCCTTACGGAGACGGCAGTGGCAAGATCAATCATATGTACCTGGGACGTAGTGAAGATATCCTGATAAGCCGCATCCGCGACAAGGCACCCGGATTCGGCATCAGCTTCCTGATCGCCCATCTTGGTCTGGCATTTATCCTGTTTTATCTGCCATTACACAAGAAGCACATCATCGGCAGTGAGATGCTTTATCTGGGATTATTTGCTCTGAATACCGGTATCTTTATGTTGGCAGATAACCGTATGCTGCAGCTGATCCTGCGTAACAGCCATATTTATCATACAATTGCGGAACTTTTTATGATGCTGATCACCATTCCACTGTTTCTGTACCTTGGCAAAATGTATACAGAGTACTCCCCTGTGATGGTACAGGCAGCATGTCTGATCAGCGTCATGGATTTCAGTATACGTTTCTGCCTGAATCTGACCGGTCTCAAGGACTTCCATGAAAGTCTTCGTCTGACCCATATTACTTTTGGCATTCTGATTGCACTTGTTATCTATGCCATCGGCAAGGGGTTTTATCAGAATCAAAGGCAGCATCTGAAGCACAATCTATATCATAACCTTGGAATTCTGTGTCTGTGCTTTGGCGTTCTACTGGATATCCTGCTGCTATGGTTCGGCAGTGCTCCCGAGACCAGCTTCTTCACACGGATCGGTGTGCTTATGTTCCTGATCATGGAAGCAGTCCAGGTTACCCTGCGCCTCATGACCAACTATCAGGAAGGTGTTCGCATGCAGCTGCTCAGCCGCCTGGCTTATCGCGACGGTCTGACCGACCTGCTGAACCGTACTTCCTATATGGAAGAATTGAAAAAACTGGACGCATCCCATAATTTTCATGTGTTGCTGGCACTGTACGATGTGAATAGCCTCAAATATGTGAACGACACCTACGGTCACCAAAGCGGTGATGAAATGATCCGCCGGGTAGCGGATACTCTGTCGGCACATCTCGGTTCCTTAGGAAAATGTTACCGGATCGGCGGAGATGAGTTCGTATTCCTGTCGACCGTATTCGATTCCGAAAAAGAATTTCTCAAGCTGCAAAGAGATTTCGAAGCGTCTCTGGGAACTCTGAAGCTTCCTGACGGTTCCGAGCATCCCATTACTGTAGCCATGGGATATTCCGTACTGACCCATAATATGCCTCGTTCCATGGACGATATGGTCCGGGAGGCCGATGCCAGAATGTATGAGGCGAAACGACGAATGAAAACAGAAAATTGATCATAAGATTGGCAGCGTTTTTGCTGACAATCTTATGAATAGCGT
>OHGR01000695.1_pt1 | contig 12543 bp, 12 predicted proteins | sample 1567911 | NCBI WGS metagenome assembly OHGR01 (sample SAMEA3879552, study PRJEB24766) | human gut metagenome | biome: human-associated habitat; feature: feces | place: USA | collected 1985/1987
TTAATAATTCACATAACAAGTCAACAAAACTATCATACTCATTGTTTCTCAATAAATACAAATCATCTCCAACTTGTTCCCCGATGCTTTTTATATTCGACAACCCTTTATAAATTACTTTACTATCTTTATCAAAGAAATAAAATGATTTAGAATATCTAAATTTCCAATTTGCAAATGTAATGCCTACGCCTTTGGCATAGTTAGTAATTCTCTCAACTTTCTCATGATTATCACCAAAAATATTCATAAATGTAGTAATAAACTCCAACGGATAATAATATCTTAAATAACCACAAATATAACCAATACAAGAATAAGCATCAGAGTGATTAAATGAGAAACCATATGAACTTGCATCCAATATAGCTTGAATAAATGGTTTAATAATTTCTTTACATTTTGTAACAGGAACATTATACTCTTGAGAAGTATATGAAATAAATCTGCTTTCTATTTCTGGCAACAAAGATTCAGTGCCAGATTTTTTACTAATTGCTCTTCGAACATTATCTGACTCCGCCATCGAATATCCACAAAATTTTACCAAAAACATCATAATTTGTTCTTGCATTACTAGTCTACCTAATGTTGGACTTAAAAAATCATCTAACTCTTTTAAACCATTATGATAAAATTCTCCATTGGTTGCCTCGTCTCGAAAACTCGCACAACCAGGTCTGATTAGCCCGTTAGCAAAACTCATTAATTTGATTTTAGAGATGTTTTGATTTGTCTCCTCTATCTTTGATAACGTTTTTTCACTAAACATATTTGATAATGTTTTATATCCTAATGGGGATTCCATTTGGAATATTCCAATGGTATCTCTAGCAATATCTTTCCAAACTTTTTCATCCTCTAAATCTACATTATCAGGCATCATTCTAGGAATATCAGCTAATTTGCAAGTTTCATTAATTAACCCGACGTTATCTAACCCAAGAATGTCAAGCTTCACATATCCCATATAATTAATTTCGCCCATATTAACACAACTGACGGGGTACAAGCTATCCTTAGTAGTAAATGTACCAAACTCCCTAAAAATGTTTCTATCACTAATTATTGAACCAGCAGGATGATTCCCTAAAGAAACAATCGTACCATTTAAGATATCTACCATTTTAAATTCGTTAGGGTACATCTCTCTATACTTATCTAAGCTATCATCTTCCGTAGAATTAGCAACCATACTTATAACATCTTCACCATGACCAAAAGTTGGAAACACATCTCTAATTGCTCCCTTAAGTGCAATAGTATTAAATGTTACAATTTGACAAGTATATAATTTAGGATTATTTAATTTATCTTTTAAAATAAATTCATCAATTCTCTTTTTATCCTTTTCATAATAATCGCTATCAATATCAGCCAAGGTCACACGAGATGGATTGGCATATCTAAAGAAGTTTAAGTCAAACTTAATACTATTCATTTCTGTAATATCTAACAAATAAGCAATCATTGAACCAGACACAGAGCCACGACCAGGTCCGCAAAAAATACCATTTTCCTTTTCCCAATCTCGAATATACTTTTGTAACAAAGTAAAATCAATTAAATTTGTTTTTTGATATACTGATAATTCTTCGTTAATTCGATTTTTTAATATATCCATGGGAATATCTTTTATATATTCCCATTTGTCTTTCATTCCTTTTAAAATCTTTTGTTTTAAAGTTGTTAAAGGGTCATCGCTTAATTTTGGATATTTAAATGAAACATCAATTTCATATTCTTCGCAACCATTAACTAAAGTATGAGTGTTTTCGATTCCCTCATAAACATATTTCATATCAATCCCAGTTTTTTCAAACGCATTAATCAATTCATTATAATCCTTAAAGCACAAATCCCAACCATCTTCACTATCAAAATGAATTTTTTTTCTTTGTTGCAAAGTTTTTCTACCCTCAAATGAATTTTGGTCAATGCAATGGGTGTCAGTTCCAACAATTAAAGGTATACCAAATTTATTATGTAAAGCAATTAATTGTTTGTTGTAAGTAATTTGCTCCTCGACATTATGATGTTGAATTTCTAAAAAACATCTATCTTTGTTATCATAAAAGAATTTTATCATCTTTTTTTTCATGCTTTCACTTGCACTTGGTGAAATTGTACCACCTAAACATGCTGATGAAAAGTAGAAATTATCACTTAGATTTAATAATTCGTCAATAGATATTCTTGGATAAAAATAAAATCTTACGACATCATCAATAACTTTAACATTTTCCCTATTAAAACTCTTACTAACTAATTCATTTAATTCATAAAAAGCCTCTTTGTTCTTACAATAAATACAAATATGTCGATTATCCCTAATCAATTCATCATGAGTTTCAGTGACATATGCTTCAATCGCATGAATATATTTTAATCCTTGCTTTTCAGCATATGTCTTTTTATGATACCAAGATAACAAATTTCCATGTTCTGTAAAGACAATTGACTTCATTCCACACTCTTTTGCCCTATCAATAAATTTCGTATAGTCATCTATTGAATCGATAATTGTTGTTCCGTTTGACAATTGTGTATGACAATGAATAATATTATAATTATCTTGCATTTTTACACCTCTCTTTTTGACAATATTTATTTTTGAATTATATATCTACACTTTTGCGACAAGGCTTTTTTAGATTCTCTATATTCTCCTTGCGATTTAATATATAATACTTCGGTTCTAATGCCTAATTCTTTACAAGCAATTTCATAGTTATAATTATCTTCTTGTTTGGCAGTTCCAATAACTATAATTATATAAAAATTTTTATATTTATTCAAGATTTGTAATAATATTTTTCTACAATGCTCTAAGTCATTGTCTTTTCTAATTACAACCCTTAAATGTGGCTTTGTTTTATAGTCAATGCCTACATATTCATATGAATATGCTATCCTTTTATCGTCAAATGTAAAACCATGATTGTGAATACCATCATTAACATTCTTTCTTAGCTTACGAGAACTGCTAGTTTCAATCCAAGGAGAGTTTGGCAACAATCTGCTTTTAGCCAATTTAACATGGGTACTACGACAAAAATATTTATTCCCATTGCTAATATAATAATCACCCAAGGCATTGCTTAATCGTGTTCCAATCCCCAAACCTTGATAGTCAGGCAACACAACTAATCTATGCTCTCTATAACCATTCTTTAATGTGCCACTCGGTATTGGCAACACGCTATCCATAGCAACGATAACTCCATTCCAAGTAGCAATATACATCTTGCAAGCGTTGTTTAAGTCTGCGCTTAAATAGTGATGGTTAGCAAACAATCTCCAAAGCGATTTGTTTGTTGTTTCGTACACTTGCAAGGTAATAACTCCCCCAGCGCTTGACCACGACAATCATAAATTAATTCCTCGTCTAAATCAATTACAATACTAGGTTGTAAAAAATCTATGTAATCTTTATGACAACTTACAAATACAACATTGTGTAAATCATGCTCTTTAATATACTTGCCCAATCCTTTGGCACAACTCTTAGCGACATTTCTATCAATTGTTGATGTAAACTCATCAAAAATAGTATGGCTATCAATATTTAAGGCAACATCAGCTCTAAATCCCTCTCCAACACTTAAAACATTTCTAGGTCTACACCATGTAGGAATTGAATTTAACCCGACACTTGTTAATCTGTTGGTCGCATCTTCAATACTTTTAAAATTACTAATTAATGCTTTGGCATTGTCGTATTGTTTGTTTGTAAATTTTGCAAATGTTAATGTTTGTGCTAATGTGCTTTTACCACTACCACTTGCACCGCAAATAACAATACTTTGAATATCATTGCTTTTATTAATTTCATCAATTAATTCTTTTGGTAACTCATAAGGATAAAATTTACTTGTACCATCAAAATCATAATCAAAATTATTTTGAATTGCATTTGTAAAATCATCTATTGGTACTTTTGATACCAAAGGCTTATCGCCTCTTTTAATGTTGACAATAACCTTACATTCATTATATTTCATTTTTTTAATTTCCTTTCTTTTGAAAAATCATAATCCTTTCATCATTATCATTGAAACAACCACTACTATTAATTGTTTTTATATTCTTTTTCTAATCTCTCTTTTGCGATTTCATAAAATTCTTTATCCAATTCTACTCCTAAAAAATTACGATTATTCGCCAAAGCAACATATCCCGTAGAAGCGCTTCCTGAACAAGGGTCAAATACAATATCATTTTCATTAGAATTATCTAAAATCAACTCTTCTAACAACTTATGATTCTTTTCGGTTGGATGAATTTTATTTCTACCACTAGGATGCTTAAATATTGTATTTTTACAATAAGCATTAAAAGTTGCACCACGTTTTTTAAACCAAACAGCGTCTTCAATACCACTTAAATATATATGTTGCCCATTCATAGGGCTTGGGTTTGTCTTTTCCCAAATTAATTGTCTAGTTGTACCGCCATTTTTCTTTGCTTTTTCTTTAAAAAAATTAAATATTTGAGAAAATTGCCCTTTCCCACAAAATATAATAATTGTACCCTTTGTAATCCTATATACTTCTTCTAAAAAGTTATCCAAATCAAATGTGATAATATCTGCATTTCCTTTATCAAGATTTCTTAAACCATTGCTATTCATATTAACTTCATCATACGGAATGTCGGTTAGCGTTAAATTAACACTACCCTCGCCCATTTTACTCATTACCTTAATACAATCGTTGTTAATTAAACGCCATTGTCTTGTCTTGTCTTGTCTTGTTAAATCATTGTTTTGATTCATTTCTACTCTCCTTTAAATTAATTTTCTTTCTATGTATATATAATAACCCTCAACTAAACATAAGTCAAGGGTTATTTTGAAAATTTGTTTAAAATTATTTGAATTTTTTACAGCACCCACAATTAGAATTACCCGATAAACACTTATTAATAAGTTCAAAGTCATTTTGATTAAATGGCAATATAATAATTGGAAGGTTTTCTAATTTAATATCGCCATTTTTTATTTGTTCTAAATATCTTTCAAATAAATGAATTGTATTTTCAAAATCTTTTATCGAGTTGATTTTGTTCAAGTTGTAAAACGACATATTTTTATTAGTCATCGTCATTTTCTTTTCGTTTCCTTTCTTATTCTTTATTACTTTACGAATTGAAGTTATATGATTTAATAACTCCTATAAGAGAAAATTGTTATAATAGCGGAACAATAAAATACAAATTCACGAAGAAATAATTTCTCTATACGCTTTTAATATGTCTTTAACGGGGATTTTACGTGAGTAATTAATATTTTTCTCATCCCACATATGAATATCATAAATATTTTTTAGTGTTAATTTAACATTCAAATCATTTTCGATAGATTCAATAATTTCTTGAAAATGTTTGCTATTTATTAAAAATTCGTAATATAATTTTTCAAATTCATCATAGCTTTGATTTGTTTTGGAAAACTCTATCATGAATTTCCAATGTAATTCATCCATTATTTTTCACCCTTTTTTTATTTTTTCTTTCCCATATCTTCAACAAATTTATGTGCACTAGCACGATTTTGAGCATTAGATTCATTGATTGACGCTACACAATTTCGTACCGTCGTGGTCGTTATATTAATAATTTTATTTCCTATAAACCCAATTGCATCATCGTCATATAAAAATGTATAGTTAGCCTCATACAAAATAGATGTAATCAGCTTTGGAAGTTCAATATACAAATCAATCTCGCCCTTGTCTTGAAATTCTCTTTTAATCATAATAATATCCTCCTTTTAAAAATTAAAGAAACTATCAACATCATTAACCTCAATTTTATTAGGGTTACTCATATTGACAAAATTATCTTCTTCTTTTTGTTTTTCAACATCTTCTAATTGCTTTTTATAAATTGCAAATGGTTTATGATATTTATCACTATAACCACATAAATTATATAAATAAAAACTGTTTTTCTTTTCATTTACATCATACATGAATACACTATCATCTTCGTTTTGTTCATAAAGTCTTATTTTGTTTTCAATTTCATCACAAGTTTGACTTAATTGTTCAATAAATTCTTTTTCTACATTTTCATCAATATCGACATATACATAACAATCATTGAAAACAAACTTATCTTGAATTTCACTCGGCAAACACTCTAATGAATTGCTATATTCAACCTCGTCTAACAATGCTTCGATTTCTTTTGGTTCATAATTAAACTTTTTCAACCATTTTTTAATATCATTCTTTAAAACCTTTCCGTACTCTCTACGCTCGACAATTCTATCTTTAAATTTTAATTGACCATCTTTTGTTTTTCCAATTTGTTGTACAGTTATATTATAATATTTTAAAAAATTCCAACAAGTTTTAATTTTATCATATTCAATTCCTTTGGTTTGATGTAGCCCGATTGTATACAATTTTAGTTGTTGTGAGTTTTGCTCAATTTTATTACCTTTGTAAATTGTACTCGTTTTAAAGTCTTGTTGCATTAACACTCCATCGTTGATATTCAACATATCGATATAGCCCATAAATATTCTATTTCCAACCTTTGTGTATACAGTGGTTTCACATAAATTGTTCCCTTTTAATGGTTTAAAATTTTCACAATAATCTATCAAATTATTATAATAGTTATAAGCAATTTGAGCATCTTTTGTCTCGTCGCTTGTAAAACCAATTTGTAATATTTGCAATTCCTCAAATCTATCTTTAAATCTTTTGGCAATTTCCTCTTTTTTTATATCTCCTTCATAATATTTTTGTAGCAAATCATGAATACAAGAACCTAATTCTAAATACGCTTTGCTTGTTGTTTTGTCTGGTTTTATGTGTTTTACATATTTTAAAAAATATTCATATTCATCTTGTAAATAACAAGAAACTTCACTCCAAGACCAAACCTTATCAACATTAAATTTGTTTTTTAGTAATTCAATTTTTTCTTTATGACCGTTTCTTCCCATTGTTATGCACCCCTTTCTTCTAACAATTTTAAATAGTGCAAATGTTTGCTTTCGTCATATTTTATCCTTTGATTAAACATAGCTTTATAATCATTATCACATAGGTCAGCAGGAGCCATATGGTCTTGTAGGGCGTTGTTTTTATCATATAGGTAAAATACATTACGAATGTTATAAAATTGCTCACAAGCCTTATATATATCCAATAATGACACATCTTTGTCAAAACTAATTATAACATCAACATTTAATCCAATTAAAATTTTTGCTTGTTCATTACTAATCGAATGACAACCTAAACTAACTCCTGTAAAATCGAAACGAGAATGTCTCTTCCAAACGCTTTTCTCTGCTTCATGAACAGTTACATACCCATTTGTTTGTATTCCATAATAATTATTATATAAACCATATAAATTATTACCTTTAGGATATGCTTTGATAGGAAAATATTTGGGAATATCAAACAATTCATAATTTTCAATTGTGGTTCTCCTCATAACACCAACCAATTTCCCATCATCGTATTTATAATGCGGAATAATTATTGCTTGTCTATAATAATCATATCCAATATTAAATTCTTCTCTAGTAAATTCTGCAACTCCCTCTTTTACTAATGAAATATGTAAATATGGAAATGAGTTTAACAAAACATTATCATCAACTTCTTCGAGTTGTATATTTTGATATCTTTGTTTTTTTACTTTTGTAAAAATATCTAATGGATTTTTTACCTCGTCTTTAATAACTTTTCCATTGTATGAATATTTTAGACCATATAATTTGTGTAAGTATTTCATACATTGACCAAACGTTAGGTTTTTATATTTCATAACCAAAGCATAAATATCTCCATGCCAATTTTCGCTGTATATTGTAACCTTTAAGGTTTCTTTATTTAATGCCAAAGATGTAGAATTAGTGTGGTTTGGTCTAGCACATCTAATTTCTTTGTCATTGACATTTATTTTAGTACAACCAATATCTCTTAGGGTTTTTTCTGCCAAATCATTATCAATAATATATTTTTTTAACTCATTTGGACTCACATATAACCCTCCCAACTAATCCATATCGATATACGTATATCCTAATTCAACGATTTTATTTCTACCAAAATCAATTTCGGCTACAATTTGTTGATTTTTATCTCCTTCTCGAGATTTTGATACAAAGAAAATAATATAAGATTTTCTTTCATCTAATTCAACCAAAACTTGATGAGCAACACCATTCGCATCAATCTCTATTCTTCTAACCTTTAGCGGATTAGAACCGCAACTCTTTTCATCGTTTCTAACCTTTCTAAACATAACACAAGTCGAAAATACATCAACTACACTTTTAGCCTCGGCTAAGTTATCAATGCTTAAATACTTTTGTCTAGCACTCCCCTTGTTTGATTGAAATGTACATAACAAATGAACATTTTGTCCTGCTTCTTTACAAACATCATATAGTTTAACACTATCATTGATTAATTCAATACGATAATTAGATGTATTTGCGCCTGTACTCATCTTAAAAGTATCTAATACAAAATATTTTACTCCCAACATAGCGTATTTATTTATAATTTTAATCATTGAATCAACGGTATATCTTTTTAATGGAATTATAGTTAATAGTTTTTTATTTTTCATTGACTTTAGCCATGCGATTGCTTTGGAAATATCATCTTCTTGTTTCTTAGTCCATTTGCCACTCTTAAATGTGTATTTATCAATATCTCCATCTTTGATAGCATTATTAACATACCAAATAATCAAATCTCTTTGAACCTTATCTTTTCCTTCTTCATTTAATACACAAATAACCTTTTCTCCCATCAACAACAACGTTGGTAACCATAATATCCTCATTATTGTTGATTTTCCTTCATTGGTTATAGCAGTAATCATTTCTAGGTCACCTAACCTCATACCGCCAGTAGCCCTATTTAACATTGGCATATTAAGCAATTCTAAACCCATCTCTTCGCCTTTTTTGGCACTTTCAATCATATCATCAATGCCATCAGAGATGTCGTACACTTTATCCATGCCAGCATCTTTATTCAAGATTACATTAGTTAATCTAACCTCTAAATCTGTATATATATCTTCTAAAGTCCAATCTGTATAGGTTGATAACTTATCCCTAATTGGGTACTTTTGTTTATTTAATTCATAAACAGCACACCATTTGTTTAAATCGATGATATACCCCTCTAAGTTGGCTACATTTACATATTCTTTGATTTTGTCAATTATACTATAACCACCATATTTTTCATATTCTAATTTTAATTTTGGATGTTGTTCCAAATAAAAAGAAATTGTATATTCATCAATAAATGTTTTCTTTTCATTAATTACTAAATCTTTAATTATAGAAAAGTATACTTTCCATACATTATGTAAAAAATCTTCTATGCTTAAGTTTGTAAAACCATACAACAACTCAGGCTCTTTATAAAAGCAACCGCAAATATTTGCTTCGATTGGTTCTGTATACCCTCTTAGTATTTTTGCTACTTCATAAACTTCTTGTTGGATTGGTGTTAAATTATTTATATCTACCATAAATCGTCAAATTTTTCCTTTCCTACGCTTTTAACTTTATAATTATTTTTTTATTCCTATGTGCTTGCATGGCTTTTAATTTAATATCATTCAAATTTTTCTCAGCAATTAAACAAACTCCATTAATTTTATGTTGCTCATTCTTAAATGTTGTTTTTGCAATATAATTTAAAATATTTCTCTCTTCTTTTTTAAAGGCAAATAAAATCATTTTATAAGTATATAGCATTTTATCTTCTTTTCGTGCTATATGTTTTCCTACTGCCATACCTTTTAGTCTTAATGCCATTTGTTTTGGAAAAGCTAAATCATCTCCATATTGTAAAATATTAGATTTAACATAATTACATAATTCATCAAATTCTTCTTTTTGTTTTTTAGACATCTTAGCCATCACTATCACCTCATTTTTAACTTATGTATTAGGGGAATAAATCCCCCTATTTATATTATAGCTTTTTAATTGCACTTGTCAACTCAATTAAATCTTTTAAAGATAATTTTTCTAATTCTTTTAATGTTACTTCATATTGTGTAAATAATTCTTTAACTTGTTGAGCCTTTACACTGTCTTTGGCATCTCTAATATTGCCCATTTTTTCTTTAATAGTGTTAACTAACTCATCTTTTCTTTCACTAGCTTGTGATTGCTCTAATTGTTGAGATTTTTTGGCAATCATTTCTTGTTGCTCTTGTTCTTTTTTAATTTGTTCTTTTTCTTCTTCATTTGTGATTTTAGTAGTACGAGAATTTTTAACCCCTAATTCAAAAGCATCCCAAAAACTTTTTGCTGATAAAGGTAGTTTTTCAGGCAATCCAACAAATCTTCCACCAGCATCAATTAACGGATTATCATCTCTAAAATAAATCATGCGTTCACTAGAAATCAAATCCCCTGCCATTAAATTTCCAAAACTGTCTTTTTTGCCACTCGATTTAATATCTCTGTCAACAACAACATTCAAGACCCATTGAGATGTGCCAGCAATTGATTCAAAAGTTTTATCGTCTAGATTATTTGTAATTCGTTCATACTTCAAACCCGTTTTAGCATCTGTTTTATCTTTATTTTTTGTATGACAAATAATAATAGGGTGATAACCAGCATTTTCTAATCTTTCTAATTGACCGTTTAATAATGCAATAACTCTATCACGACCTCTCATGAAACCACCCAAAGCGCTATTTAACGAATCTGGATATTCTCCGTATTTTTTCTTGTGTTCATCAAACACCCTTTTAGTTGCAATGTTATACCATTCATCAAGGGTATCTATTCCCACAATTTTAATATTTTGTTTATGAGCAGTTTCTACAAGTTCATCAACAATTTCAACAAAACCTCTCGTCCACAAATCTTGTGGCAAATCCTCTTCTTCATATCCATATTCTTTAGTCCAACATGGAGCATCTTCAACTTGTAAATTATCTAATGCTTTATATCCTTTTTCTGCTCCACAAGAAATTAATAACCCGTATTCTGGACTTCCATAGCGCTCAATTATCAAGTCTCTAAACATAGTTGTCTTACCTGTTTTTCGTTCACCCATGATAATTGTATGCGGATATGAACAAATATCTGCTTTAACTGTATTAATTCTAAATGCCATATTTTCTCCTCCTAAATTTATATTAAAAATATTAGTTATCCACCAAGAATTTCTCAATGGATAACATTTTTTACAATGCTAAATCGCTAAAAAAATCATCATCTCCAAACGCTTCTTCGAATTCTTTGTCTAAAATAGCATCCCCAACACTTTCTTCTAACGGTTTAATCTCCACTGTTTTCATTGTTGTATTTTCATTAGTAGATTTAACCAATGATAAAACATTTGTAATATTTTTATCGGTATATGCCTCTTTATTAATTTTGCACACCAATGAACCGCTATCGTTTTTAATAGTATGCGGTCTAACAAATTCTAAATAATGAACTAAAGAACCCCCAGCAGTAGCTTCCTTTAAAGCATCTTCTTTTGTCATTAAGCCACACTCAATTTGTAATTTCATATCTTCACTTAAATCCTCATAGCCTAATTGAACTGTTTCTCCTTGGGTTACAAATAAACACTGTGTATATAATTCAATTACATAATCTTTTTGAGGTCTAAGATACGCCTTGATAACTTTTTCATATAAAGGAACTTTCTTAGCATTGATTTTAACTTTGATTGGATATGCAACTGTTTCTTTATATTCAACTCCATTAAATTTTCCCAAATACCCAGCCACAAACGCATCACACTCTACAAGACCATCTTCATTTGGTTTTGCTGATTGTTCTACTGAATCTTTGGTAATCAATAATGGTAAAACACAATTATAAGTCCAATTAGCCTTTTCAGATTGTTCTCCTTCGACTAATTCAATACTTTTAATTTTTGGTTCTAATCGAGAATAATTGCTACCATTTTCTTTTGTTGTTGCTAATTTTGGTTCTAAATCACCTCTAATTTTAACAATCATTCCATTTTTTAACACTTCGTTTAAGTATTTGATTGCATCGTATTCTGATAAGAATTTTTTTTCAATTAATTTTCCATCATCATCTTTACCAAGTTTAATTGTAATAAAATCATTTGGGTCAATCAACGATAGTTCATCAACATCAAATCTTCTAGACCAATCTAATACGATTCTATTAGTCCAATCTCCAACCATTCTACCGTTCATCTCTTTTAATCCATGACAATAGATTTTGCTTGAACCATCTTTCATATATCCACCAATTAATCTAAACCAATCAGTTGATGTATTTGAATTTACTTGAAAATCAACGCTACTATATACATAGTTAGGGTTGTTTTTTGAATCGTTATCAAACGAGAATGATTTATCACTAATAGACACTTGACCTAAACAATAAAATTTTCTTGAACCTTGTTTTAATTTAGTTTTATTTTCCATACATTTTCCTCTTTCGTTATTTGTTATTTATTTTTTTATTATGGTAAAATCACAATTTTAGTTGTATTTCCAACCCCATCTTCAATAGTAACTTCATTTTCTCCA